>JADMIO010823352.1_pt1 | contig 124819 bp, 107 predicted proteins | sample 8958161 | NCBI WGS metagenome assembly JADMIO01 (sample SAMN16585339, study PRJNA669376) | soil metagenome | isolation source: Crop rotation soil | place: USA: Cullars Rotation, Alabama | collected 2011
CCGCGACAACTTGTCCACGTGGAATTCTAAGCTTAGGATCCCAATGTGCTGGAAAGCATGAGAGTCTCGACGGATTTCCGATTTGGTTGCTTCTTTGAAGTGGTACGCTTCGGCATCGTATGTCTTAACTCTTCACCGCATCAATGAAAATGTTTTTGCAAGGCGGCGCAAAAAGAGGCGTGGACAAATTGCAGCGTCCCGTAACCTGTTTTGCTTAACTTGCGCTAACTGATTCAATCATTTTGTTGAACTCAGATTCAACTTTTGCTTCGAAATCAGATTCAATCTGATAGGCCTCTGTGAATTCCGCAAAGGACCAGCGTCCGTACTGACCATCGTTGTTGACACCGGGAACCCAGTACGTTTCCATCGCGGCCTTTTTCTCTTTGGCATCCTCGCGACGATATCCCTTGATTTCGACAACCAAGTGGAGCAGGTCATTATCACCATGACCATCGTCAACCAGTACAATGAAGTCGGGTCGATACATTCGTTGCTCTGATCCGTAGCGGTAAGGGACTTCAAAACCAAGGTTGTGATTCTTGGTGTAGGCCCTCACCTTTGGATGAGATTCAGCAACCCGACAGAATTCCGCTTCCCAATCGCTATCGAGAATTACCCAATTGATGTGACAGCGGCGAGCATCGGTCTCCCAACGGTCTGTGCGCGAGGTGTTGAACTTCACGTGAATTGTGGAACCAACTGGATTATATGGATCAGGAATGATCCGCACTGGTCGCTCACCGATTAGTTTGCGCGTGATACCCGCATGAATGCGCTCGCAAGCCATGTCTGCGAGTTCCTGATACATCAATTGAGCTGGATACGTACCGCCTTTGCACATGAGACACGTGTCCAGCCATTGCCTCGTAATTCGTTTGAGTTGACCGAACAGGTGTAACTTTGCTTCTTCGCCCGGATCGCGCCACTTCGTATATAGCAATCTCTGTGTGACGTGGAACAAGAGCGTTGACCGCCGCAGGTCTTGAAGGTGATCCAAGCTGAGGTCAACATCTTGGCCTATGATGCCAGCGTTCTTAGTAATCGATGGGCCAACCAAATCAGGCGTCAGATCCAAAATCGAATCATCATTAAATTCTGCGGTCAGACGTTCGCTGGGGAGCTCGACTCGATAGCCCGCGACACGCGGGAATCTAATTTCCAAATGATCGCGTTCGGGACGCATCGCTTTGACTTGAATCGTCTCACGCGGCGGTTGCGGCGGAGCGACGACGGGCTTAGCCGTGAAGTCAAAAGGAATTCCTAAGACATCAGCGTATTCGACATTAAATAGGTTTTCTTCGTTGAGTTCGTATGACTGGCGCCGCAAGGCGCGGCCGATCACTTGTTCGCATAACAGTTGAGTGCCAAAAGCTCGGACGCCAAGTACGTGCGTTACGGTGTTCGCGTCCCAACCCTCGGTGAGCATAGAAACTGAAACGACGCATCGAATCGAATCGCCCAAACGCCCAGGCTTGCCGACCGTGTTCATTACCTCACGCAGGAGATCCTGATCAGTTAGGTTTTCGGCTTGCCGACGATCTCCACTGCGTTCGACGATCTCACGTCGGAAGCGTTCGATCTCATCGGAGGCCATAACACGGAAGTTGTCGTCCAGCGCTTCTCCTGATTCGAGTTGTTCGCTATCAATCAATAGCGTGCGCGGTCGCCCAAATTGATTTCCATGCTCATCAAAGTTTCGGAATAGCGCGAGTCGTCCATTCTCAAGAGAAGTTGAGCCATCTTCGTTCTCTCGATGAAAGCCCGAGATGTAGTCGTACACCAGCTTAGAGGTTGAAGTGTTGTTACAAACTACAATGAAACATGGCGGCACACGAATTTTGAGTTCTTCCCAAAGCTTGTAGGTCTTTTCATAATGGCCGTACAACGCTTGTAAAGCAGTCTGCAATTCGACTGGCAGGCTGAGTGGATCGAGAGTCTTTGCTTTGCCTCTTCCTTTCTTGGGCATACGCGCGCGAATGTGCTCCCAGAGGTTGCGGAACTTGGGCATCTCCCCGCCAGGGATGTTATCGGCCACAGGCACGCGCGGTAGTTTAACGATGCCGCATTCAATAGCGTCCATGAGCGAAAAATCGCTCATGGTCCATGGAAACAAGGTGCCCTCCGCATAGCCGGACCCGCGCAGAAAGAATGGCGTCGCCGAAAGATCCAAGACGCGTGACAGACCAAGTTTCCGATTCACCATTTCGAGGCCTGAAATCCAGAGACGAGCAGCTTCGTTATTCTTCTTGGCCTCCTCTTTGTCTTCGCCTTTCAGCTCTGCTACATCTTCTGTTCCTGGTTTCTCGCGGTAGCAATGGTGCCCTTCGTCATCTATGGCCAAGATATTCTTCATGCCCATTAGTTCGGGCATGACTCGTTGAAGCATCTGGCCCTCAGTTTCAAGAGTGTTTAGCTCTTCGCCGCGCCCTTGCAGTAGTGAACGCCCGCCTTTGGAAAGCTCGACACGCTCGCGGAGTTTGAAAGCGTGGTAATTCGTTATGACAATCTTGGCTCGCTTCAGGTCTTCAAGCATGTCGGTGGGAACAAGTTCGACCCCCTCGTAATAATTGTCGGGATCGTTTGGCTGCAGAACGCGTAGCCGATCCTTAATTGTTATTCCAGGAGTGACAACGAGAAAACCACGTGTAAATTTTTTGCTGCCCGGACGGCGAACGGCATTTACTGTCTGCCAAGCAATCAGCATCGCCATTACCGTGGTCTTGCCGGCTCCGGTCGCTAGTTTTAGAGCAAGCCGACTTAGCTCCGGATTTGCTTCGTTGTTGGCATTGGCCAAATGATCGAGGAATTTCTTTCCAGTCTTTCCCAATGTTGGAGCAACTTCACTTAGCCAGATCGCAGTTTCGGCAGCTTCAATCTGACAAAAGAAAGGGCGAACGTCATTAAAGTTGTAATGTCGCCAATGCTGAAGGAGTCGAGCCGTTTCAGGGGTGACTTGCCAGTCGTTTGGATTTGGTAAGGCTCTCCACTGGTCAACGTATTGCCGAAGCTCATTGATAATCGGTGTCGGATCATACGCCTGTTGTTCCGTCGATAGACCTTTACCTTCGTCGAAAACGATTTGTCTCTGTTCGACTGCGCTTTTCCGTTTTCTCGGCTTGGGGATAGGTGTGATGAACTCTGCACGACGGCGGCGTTCAATGATCTGTTGAGTAGGTTGTCCCTGATCATCCAGTTCCCAATGTCGTACGGGATACGCGTACGGAGAGTTGAGAATGGGACGCTCGAAGAAGGGGTTTGCCATGCCGATTAGGGATTAGCGGCCATTATTCAATGTGAAAGCACTTGTGATTCCTTGGAGCCAAAACATTTGGCACCTGCTTCCTTACGAGCCCAATTGGATTCGAATCGGCTTGAGACCTCGCGCGATGGTAGAGCTTCTGGATAATAAGCTTTCTACGAATCTGATATCAAATATCAGGTTCCTAGTTGTCATCCTGCTTTGTTGTGTGGTCCATGCTATTTTTCAGAGGAATTTTCAACGAAATCCGTTGTCGTAGTGCCGCATTCTGCCCTTATCTTGGGGGCCTTCACTTGTTCAATCACAACTCACCTATAATCCTAACTATGGCGAAATACTCCCGTACAAAGATTATCCGCCTCGAAGTTCAAAAGAGGCTCGCTGCTCTTAAGAGAGTCAACCTAAAACAGGTCAGCGATCGGGAGATTGAAAGACAGGTGAGAAGTCTTTTGGGTATTGGTTATGTGACCAGTCCCCTGTACTTGAACAAGCCTACCGTTTACAGGGTCAGAGCAAATCGCAATGTCGCATGCTTCAATAGTGTTCAGGAGTTATGGTATCCGAAGCCCGAATTTGTTTTGCGTCGAGGCCGATGCAATGAAGCTAACACTCCGGTATTTTACTGCGCCGACACTGACATGACAGCAATCATTGAGATCCGTCCTGATGTTGGCGATCTGCTCACCGTTCTTGAAATCTCTCTAAAAGATGCGAAGGTGCAGCCACTTGTTATGACCCTCGGGATTCATGAATTCACCGCAAAGAGCAATCCCAAATACGGCGGGACTCCCCCAGGCCAAGACGAAGCCCACCAGCTTTTTCTTAAGAGCGAAGGCCTCGTTGAAACGAATCCAGTCTTAGATCAATACCTCACTGAAGTTTTCATGCAAGTTGTAGATGAAGACAACGAGGACGCCTACAAGCTAACTGCCGCAATCGCTCGAATAATGTTCGATCAAGACGAATTCTTCTACAAAGATGGAACACCAGCTCCGAAGCCGGATGTCCATGGTTTGGCGTATCCGAGCATAAGAGCGGACAAACTGGGAGCCAACGTCGCGTTTACCACGAACGCTGCCGACGAGCTTTATCAACCGGTATGCGCGACATTAGTCCGAGTGGAGAACAAGGTCGATGATACTCACTACACAGTAGGAATACTGAAGCAGTCGAAATCGATCGCGAAAGACGGCACTATCGAGTGGATGGTTCCTAAGCCGGAGGAAGTCAGACTTACGGCATCCGCGAACTGAAGAACTGGTTGAAACGTTACTTAACCGGCAATATCTCCAATCCCGCACCCTTTATCCACCGTGAAGGGTCGTTGTCATCATCGGCGGATAACGAAAAGGTGAGATTGCTGGGTCCGCCTCGTCGTTGAGCGTGATGATGACCGCATCGTCATCTGAGTCCGCATTTCCTTTTTGAAACTCGACATCCGTAATTAAAGCCCCATTACTTAGACTAAGCGTAAACGGGTTAGGTCCTCTCGCCGGGAAAGGATCTACCGGAACGAAGCCATAACGCTCTGCGAACTCGTTGTAAGTCATTCGTCCTGCCAAAAGTTCGAGAAGAATTCTCGCTGAAACAACCACTCTCTTCGCGTTTCCTTGGAATTGCTGGGTCTGCATCGCGATGTATCCTCCCTCGTGTGGGTATTTGCCTTTGACTCGGTTGAGAGCATTAAAGGCATCTACTTTCGGAGCTGGAAAAAACTGAATCATTTCGTTCAGACAGTTGAGATAATCGGCTTCTTGAGCCCTCAGAGCTGTATTTGGATAGATTTTTGCCGCAACTTGAATAGGAGACCCTGACTCATGCGAGGCCTTCTTCAAAATAAAAGTAAGCACGAAGCTGATCTGGGTATTGTGCTGAAGAAAATACGAAATCACTTCGTCGACAGAATGCGTCGAGAAATGCGGTAAGCTGTGAAACGGCGTAAATCCGCCATCGCAGATGATAATCCCCAAGGTGCCTTCGAACCTTGAGTCAATTACTTGTTCAGCCTTGTCCTCTAAGGCCGTGAAGAGAGGGTTTTGTGTCAGATGGTTTATGCGCCGGTACTCAAGATGGCCTCCTCCGGCAAACATTTGTTTCGGATCATAGCTAATCCTGAGATCGATATCCTCCGTTTGCCGCCTTACATGAAGGATATGTGATGAGTCAGGCGCCCCTTCGATATCTGAGAGAAATTGATCAAACCTATGATCAAACACGATCTCTGAAAACTTCGCCGCGCCGGGCAATCTCAATTTCGTCTTCGTCCCACCTCTATACAAAATCGCCTCAGTTGAGTCTTGGGGATCGATGTAATATTGTCCTTTTTGGATTTCTCGGTAGTTTCCTTCAACGTCAAGACGAAAAGACAATGCCCTCAGCCCTCGTGTCTGTGCGCGGTCCATGAGCTCATCAAAAAGTAAATCAAACGGGTTGGCTGCCTTAAATCCCTTGTCGGACACCGTCCTAATGTCAGCGACGAAGCGAACCTGCGGGTGGGTTCGACATTCGAAGTAAAGATCTGGCCTTCTTGTTCCGCCGAACGATTGCTCATGTTTCACCTCGCCAATTTTGCTAAACACGTTAAGAAGGAAGAGTTCCCAATCCGGATTCAGCGTTAGAGTATCCGGCATTGCATTCAAATCATCTACGAGTTTTCTCACCTGTCGTCTTGATATGACGTCAGCTGTGTCATCGATCAGGCGTTGAGTTGTACGTCTACCAAATATAGCCATTGAGATTCAGCGAGTGTCGGCTGCGGCAACTGACCACTTATGTAAACGATTCATTGATTAAATCAGCACAGAGGTGGAGCACTGTTATTCCCTGACCGTGCATTGTGGAGCTACCATGAGCTAAGTCATTCCGCATACGCGAGAGAACTACGGATAATTCAATTGGAGGACCGAGACCGTTGTCTAGTTTGCGGTTGTTGAAGGCTTTGTCGATTAGATGTTTGAAAGGGGTCTTCTTATCGTTGATCTTCATTCGTACCGCCATCTCAAGTGACGCAAAAGCGTGCATGGCGGCGACCACATTGAATGAATAGACAAACCACGAATAGAGAGCCAAGTTCTTCGAGGTCTCAAAATGACTGCGCACGTCATCGGGAACATTTGCATGCAGGACCAAGGGCTCGAGGAGCGTATAAAGCGACTCGATTCTTGTTTCTGATGCGGTTTCGGTAATTGTGTCAAGATCGACGCGGCCTTTGTAGCGAATGTCTGGCTGACAGACTTCGGAGAGTGGTTTCAGTTTCTCCATTTCAACCTTTTAATTGAGCGAACTTTCAACGTCGCCATTCAAATCAACCTCTTCGAGGTGTAGTTCCCTCTGGACGATTTCCCAAGCATCTTTGGGGAGTAACTCCCTTAAACAGGATAGAGTAAAGCTCTCCGAAAGGCTGAGCATGCTTCGACTGAGCTTATCCATTGCGAGCCAAACTGGTCGGCCAGCAGCGTTTCTAAACAATCCCAGCGGTAGCAGTTTAGGTTTGTGCCTACCCCGAACTCTACTGGCCATGATGACGTTTTCGGTTCCGTTGGCAGCTATGTAATGAAGTATCGACGGGTGATAAATGTTCTTTCGACGTTCAGTTGAATTAGCCCACCCTACAAAGGCCGTGGGATCGAATACGCGCTCAAGTTTTCGATGCTTCCTCAATGGAGCGACTTGGTCAATGAAGTCACGCTTCTCATCTTCGTCTAGAAAGAAAACGGCATAACCCCATCTTCCCAGTCGCCCAGGTCTTACCCTGGCGGCTCGACTGAAGTTAACAAGAACATTCTCCAGAAGTAAGTCTTTGAATGTTCCCAGCACTCTGAGAAAGTTTCGTTCTGGGATGACTGCAATTTCACGGTGACTCTCATTCCCACCCGGACTGCGGACCTTCAAATGAACATCAATTGACTTACTTGGATTATTCCATGAGAGCGTCAAATGTGGGGTGTCGCTACGATCATTTCGGAAGAGCATGAGTTTAGTGTTGCGATCTTGACGCAGTTCCACTGTAAGTTTTGGAACCCTCAATCTGCCTTTGACTGCTTTCGACATGACGCATTTGATAAACTTAAACACTCGGATCGCTGAAGACCACTACGTACCACAATTCTATCTTAGAAGCGACATTGGAATAAGTTATGTTGACTTTTGATCCTATCACTCTCAGTCCAAGCGAGTTTGAAGAAGCGGTTAAGGCAATTCTGGACGCAGTGGGCGTCCCTATGAAAGACTACAAATCGGCACATCTAGCTTCCCTCACGGGGGGTTGATGGTGACTACATCATCGATGTTTCCGTGTCTTTCTCCGCACTTGGCGCAGACTTCCTAGTGCTGGTGGAATGCAAACATGAGAAGCGAAGGACAGAACGACAAGATGTTCAAATCCTGCACAGCAAGATCCAATCGCTGGGCGCGCAAAAGGGCATGATCTTTTCCACTGCAGGCTTTCAAGAAGGCGCGGTCCAGTATGCCGAGGTGCACGGTATTGCGCTTGTACAGATTGCGAGAGGTGAAACCACCTACTTTTCAAGAAGTATGGAATCGCCCAAACCGCCGCCCGCTTGGCTAGAGATTCCGAAATATGTTGGCTGGTGGACACATGGAAAACACATGAGCGTTTTATCGCCCACCAAAGGAGATTACACTCGTAAGGCGCTTGGCATCGTAAAGCCTAACTTAGAGGAAGCGTAAGAGCCGGCAGTGGTTTTGTTATAACGCTTCTATCCAGTCGATCGCGGTTTCGCAACCTCGGAAGAAATCATTAATCATTGATCGCGTTACCACAATCTCTTGTGACGATATACCGTCGTAGTATTTCAGCTCACCGTTATGAACAACACTATTGCGAGTTTTGTATGCGTTCTCCAAGAGAGCAAAGGCAGAGGGGTTCTCAACTTTGAGTGATCGCCCAACGGCGAATTGAGTGATCTCGTCGTAGCGTTTTTCAGCAAAGCTCTTGCGTTGGCGAAGCATCCGATCAACCGTCGGATCATTGGTGAGCCCATTCCGCTGTATGAAATGCGTAGAGGCAATTTCACATGCGCTCGCCAAGCAGACGACTCCTTCTTGAAGTTGCTCTAACATTAATTTCTCTTTAGCTGATACCAATAACGCAACCGACAATTTGGGCTCCTGATTAGCGGACAGACTGGCGTTCACCAGCGAAAGGTCTATTGGTACTCGCGCCGGAGATCTAACTGCACCGGATTGCGCTACCCAAAATGGTTTTCCGTCAACGTCCCTCAAGACGTCTTTGGTTTCAGCATCAAACCAAATGAGGGTATGAGGATAAGAGAAATAGCAGCGATCGTGATCGAAGCTGTAGTGCCAGATTAGCCCGCCAATTTCACCGTCTCGCCCGGCTACTCTGCAATGATAGAGAAACTTGTTACATGCGCTAATTGCACTTCGTCGATAAGCGAACGTTACCTCCGGTTGACGACAAACGTCTTTGTTGACAACTTCACCAAGCACTTGGGCTTCAATCCGATCAAAACATCCGTCTCGAAGTGTAATGGTCTTCGGCGCATCTGAAGGCACAATGAAGTCTGACTGAATCTGGATTTCTAGCTTGGCAAGTTCCTTGTCAATCGGATTGGGAAACAGTTCTTCGTCAGCCTTTCGCGGATGCACATTCACACGTTGTCCTTCGACATCAAAAAAGTGTTGGAGATAAGGGGCAGCTGACCATTCGTTAGTGCGGGGGAGAAAATATGGAAGATATATCTGAAATAGAGCTAAGACTTTCATAGTGTCATAACTTGAGTGAATTTTATCTCGATTGCAAGTACGAGCACGTCAAGCCGACGCCCAGGGAGCGGCTCGGCATTATCGAACGGAGTAAACTAGTCCGAGCTAACGAATGCAATGGTAATCATTTGTGCTTTCCGCTCATTAGATAAGAATATATTTGGCATGGGAACTAATGATCAGGAATATCGAATCGAGACTGTCTCATCTAAAGACATGTTAGACGTTTCATTAATCGCGAGGTGGATTTCGAAACGAAGCTCGATCTGGCAGATCCGTTTCTTGTCTCTAGATGATCTTTGCAGGTTCGCGCGAGATCGAGGCCTAAGCTTTTGGTGCCTGGATGGTGACCTTAAATGGCTCTGGCAAATGGGCGTACTACGAGCAGATTTCGTAATCGCAGAGTCGCCACTTGAAGATGCCGGTTTAAGGATGGTCGACGAAATTGAAGACGGCCATTACATCCACTCAGATGAAAGACCCTGTATTCAGCGGGCTGATGGTTTGGGCGGAATTGCAGCGAGCCTCGGCGAACTTCCCGCAGGCGCAACCCTTATGTTTCATCCCTTCAGATATTACGTGCTCCGCAAGATTGAGCAGGAGTTGGAACTTAGGACCGCGATAACCCAGATGCTCCGTTTTCCTCAAGGGTACTTGGATGTCATTCAACATGAGATCGACGGGTTCCGCATCCGTACCAGTGGAAATGTCTTTCAGACTAATGTGCGTCATTGGAATGAAGTCGTCTCCCTGGCCGTCGCGGCAGAACCGTTCACCTTCAATAAATTATTCGGCGTCTATTCTGTTCCCCACGAATTTGCTTTCGGAAAAGAGCGAGAGTTTCGGTCGATTATGGAATCGCAGTTCCGTGATTACGGCGAAATGGTCCGAGCGGTTGGCATCGAGCGGCTCAAAGAGGTCATTGCCGAGCTTAACCACGAGGCTCGATTATTAGAGCCGAACGCAGAAATTCTCAAGATTCTCAGGTTTACGAAAAGAAAATATCGATTGGAGCGCGTGAAGGGTGCAATTGGTGGGGCCGTTTATTTGATTACGATGGCGGAAATAATACGGCGTTCCACAGAGATGGTATTCAAGATCGACCTGCCCGAGGAGCACGATAGCGAAGGCTTTAATAGATACTTTTTCGGCGCGGATCGGCTGACAGATGACTACAAAGCTAGAGGAGAGTTCCTCCGCACGTTGGGATTAGACCATAGCATTCGATTGCGATGGTACGTCGAAGGCGACACGGAGTTGGGTGCACTAGAAAAAGAAATCGCACGAGATGAAAATATCGAATTGATCAATTTGCGTGGAGAGGTGGCAGCCGCAAAAGGTAAAGGACTATCATTTCGAGAGAACCTGCTGGCGGATATGAATCGTTCAGTCTACAGTTGGGTCTCTTTAGACGGAGATTGTGAGAACAATAAGAAGGTGCTGCTCAAGGCGGTTAAAGACGGCGAGATGTTTGGGTCGTTCTTCATCAGCAACCCTGATTTCGAATTTGGCAATTTCACACGAAATGAACTGGTCAGCGTCCTGTGGCACGTCGCGTTAGAGCGAGGAGCCGATCCAAACGAAGAAGAAACGTTGTCGAAGGCGTGTTCGCAAACCACGTCCGGCGAGGAACTCTTTAAGACCGCGAGAAAAGCGGTTCCTGCTCTACAAGGTTTCAGTAAGGGCAAGGGCTGGGGTGGGAGGTTAATGGAGTTCGCTGGAAGCAATCAAAAAATGAAACAGGGCGACGGCACTTCAAAAACAAGACCTATCATTGAAGCAATTTACCTGGCCCGTCATGACGCGGACTGTAACTACTTCCTAAGCCGCAAGGAATGTGAGGTTGATATCAACACTGGAAAATTAAAGAGGAAGCCCAAAGCAGGAAATGCCGCATGACGCTAAGATGACGACATTCTGTCGCAAGACGTAACCGGACGAAGCATGACTTTGACGGCTGCAAGTCCGGTAAATATTGGTTCATCTCGTTTCGTAAGATCAGGTAAGATGCCCTCGAACGGACTTAAAATCCGTTGACCGTAAGGTCGTGCGGGTTCGACTCCCGCCCTCGGCACCACTTCAATTCCACCGTACTCTGCTTTCATAATCCACCCGACAGCTCGCACGGGTCGTTAGTTATTCAACTTCGAGACCGCTTCATATTCGACAGTGAAGAGAACATTCTCTTCGTGACCTCGCAGGCTTAAGGATCGAAACGCACGAGCCCCTCGATGAAACCAGAAGATTGGTGCGTGAAATTCTCGAAGGTCGCGGCCGCCGAGCTTATGCGACAGTCAACTATGAAGGCACCGAGATCGCGCCGGAGATCGTCGATTACTATGGCGAGAGCATTAAGGAGCTTTACGATCGCTACAGTCTCACCACCGTCCGCTACTCATCGAGTGGATTAACGCGGTCGGTCCTGCGTTACCACACGGGCTGATTTCGCCAGCGACTGAGCGTGAGCTTATCGGCTTTCGCGTTCGTCTGTTGCGAAATTGGTCAGGGGCAGGCGCAGGCGCGACATCCACTTTCAAATTCATTTTTCCGCAAGTAGCTTCTGAATCTGTCGCTCCGTCTCGTCATAATTCCCTTCACCAACATGCTTCCAGCGGATTCGTCCCTGCTTATCCAACAGAAAGACCGTGGGCCAGGCTTCGACATTGTATGCGTTCCAGGTTTGGTAATCGTTATCCGTAACTATTGGGTAATGAATTCCCAGTGAAGCAACCTCGCTGCGCACTTTTTCGACTTCCCGTTCCTCATCAAACTCCGGCGAATGCACCCCGATAATTATCAACCCGCTGTCGCGATAGCGATCGTGCCAGCTTTTGATGAAGGGCAAAGTGTTACGACAGTTGTAGCAACCGAACGTCCAGAACTCGACCAGCACAACGCTACCGTTCACGTCCTTGAGCTTTAGTGGTTCCGAGTTAATCCAGTCACCGGTGGCGAACTCGGGAGCCATTGCAGATTCCGCACTTTTGTATTCCGCGGAGCTGCCGAAAAAGGGCCCGAGCAATTTTGGTGACAAACCCGATGCATAGATAGACGTCGCCACAATAACAATGGCAACAACAATTCCGATTAACATGTTCCCTCGTCGATCCATCATGCCTCTCGATCAGCCATCATCGCACTAATTCGCTAACAACATATACGATTGTGACCCCGCCGCCGGATGTTTGGAAACGCTTGCATTCCATTCGCCCCTAAGTCCTACGTCTCTCTAGACTTGGTTCCCCTAACCCAAGTAATCTCCGAATACTATGACAAAACCCGACGATGATATCGACGCGTTGTTCCAACTTCCGCTGGCGGAGTTCATCGGCGCGCGCAAAACACTCGCTGCGCGAATGAAAAAAGAGGGCCGCGGGACGGATGCAGAACGCATAAAGTTATTCGCCAAGCCGTCGATTTCCGCGTGGGCTGTCAACCAACTCTACTGGCAGCACCGCGAGGCCTTTGATCGACTGGTAGCCACCGGCCGGCGCTTTCACAAGGCGCAGGAAGCGGGGAAGCTTCCGGCCATGCGTGAGGCGCTTGACGATCGACGAGAGGCACTCATGGAGCTTACGGATCTGGCCACGACAGTGTTGGACGAAGCCGGGCACAACCCATCAACGGACACGGTACGACGCATTAACAGCACGCTCGAAGCAATGTCCGCTTACGCTTCTCTTGCCGGTTCTGATCCGGATCGACCTGTTCCGGGCCGCCTGACCGCCGATGTTGACCCGCCGGGCTTTGAATCGTTTGGGTCATTCACTCCCACCGCCAAGAACAGTCACCGTTCAACCCTTGAAAGTCAGACTGTGCTCAGCACTAAGTCCTCGACACCCCGCAAAGCTTCGGACTCTGCACTCAGCAATCGTCAATCCGTGCTGCGGACTAAAATGGCGGCCGCCAAAACCGCCGTACAGAATGCCAAAAAATCGCTGACCGCTGCCCGGACTGAGGCACAGAATCTCGAAGCGAGGAAAAAGAAAGTGGACGCCGCCGCACGGGAAGCTGAAAGTCAGAGGCGCGAAGCAGAAGCGCGCTTCAAAAAAGCCAGTGCCGCATCTGAAGCCGCAACCGAACGTGCGCAAATCGTCGCCGTCGAAATGAGTGAGGCAGCGAAAGCATTAGACGACGCCAAGCGCGCAGTGGAAACGACCACTAAAGAACTCGAGTCACTGTTTCGTGAAAAACCATAGCAAGGCGCTTTAGGGCTAAATGCACAGCCGTACCGGGAGCCTGACGGGCATCTGCATAAACATTCCGGCAACGACAATTGTTTTTATCCTTGATCCGGAATCTCCGCTTCGACGAGTGCTGCCAGCAGTGTCAGCGATTCCTGCCAACCCAAATAACATGCTTCAGCCGGGATGACAGCGGGAACGCCCTCTTGCACTACGTTCAACTCGGTCCCCACCGACACCTTTCTCAAGGTAATGGTCGTCTGCATTTCTCCCGGGAGATTGGGATCGTCGAACCGATCAGTGTGACGAATGAGCTCGCCTGGTTTCAACTCAAGAAATTCTCCGCCGAACGAGTGACTGCTGCCGGTGGTGAAATTCGTAAAAGACATTTTGTACGTGCCCCCGACTTTTGCATCGAGATGATGGACCTGGCCGGTGAAGCCGTTTGGGGGCAGCCACTTTGCCATTGCATTCGCATCGATGAAGGCTCGGTAAACTCTATCGGGTGAGGCGCGAAGCACTCTGTGCAATCGGATTGTGTTCGTATTTGTCATGATTGTTCCTCTCAAGAATACCGTACACCCTCTCGCGGTTCATTCCAAAAGGGGCGGAGGCAGAACCCCGCATCGCCGAGCAGAACCGCTTGCGGTAGCGAGCGGATGCTAGATTCAATGTTGAAGTCCGAACTTTTACTCCCTTGTTGGCCGTAGCATCTGCTTGCTACCGCAAACAGTTTTGCAGTGCGCCAGTACTTGGAAGCGCAACGCGGAGCAGAACCGTTTGCGGTAGCAAATGGATGCTAGATTCAACGTTGAAGTCCGAACTTTACTCCCTTGTTGGCCGTAGCATCTGCTTGCTACCGCAAACAGTTCTGCAGTGCGCCAGTACTTGGAAGCGCAACGCGGAGCAGAACCGTTCGCGGTAGCAAATGGATGCAAGCATTCAACGTTGAACTGGAACGCACCCTTTCTTCCGTTGTTGGCCGTAGCATCTGCTCGCTACCGCAAGCAGTTCTGCACTGCGCCAGACAGTAACGACAAACACCGAATAAACTGTTAAGGTAGCAATTAAGACTTCGATCTTTCAGAATTCATCTCGCGACATAGGGATTTGCCCAACAAAGCATCTTCACTTGCCGTCAGCTGTGTTCACGCACGCGACATACGGACTAGAGGAGATGCAAATGCCTCCACAATCTCAAGCATCCATCAAAAATAAAATACTGGCCGCACTTCCGGACAGGGAGTATGACCGTCTCGGCAAACATCTGACTCCGGTGTCATTCACTCATGGCGATCTTCTTTACAAAACTGAACAGCGCATTAAGCACGTCTACTTCGTTAACAGCGGCGTCGTTTCGCTCGTCGCGAACATGAAAGATGGACGAGGCGTGGAAGTCGGTTTGGTTGGTAACGATGGAATGGTCGGCCTCTCTGTGGCCCTGGGGGACGACGTCTCTCCCACCGATGCCATTGTGCAGATCGCCGATGGCGCCTTGCGACTGAACACGGATGAACTCAAGAAAGAAATGGGGCGAGAAGGAAAATTACTCAGTCTGTTACAGCTCAACGCCCTTGTAATGATCAAGCAGGTGTCCCAGACAGCAGCCTGCAACGGCAGCCACACGGTAGGCGAGCGACTGGCGCGTTGGCTCCTGATGTGTCATGACCGCGTGCCGGGTGACGAAATAAAACTGACGCAGGAATTCATTTCGCAAATGTTAGGCATCAGGCGTTCCGGTGTGAGCGAGGCCGCCACGCTGCTACAGTCGCGCAACTTGATTAGCTATTCGCGCGGCAATATCACCATCATGAACCGAAGCGGGCTCGAGGCTTTCGCTTGTGAATGCTATGGGATTGTCAAAGCTGAATATGACAGGTTGTTTAAGGGTTGATCTTCCTGCCCAGACGTAAAAACCGCATTCACATACTTGAGGCTCGGACGAGTAAGTCATTTTTCGTTTTCTCTTTTTCTGGTGTTCTTGCAGTGCACAGCCAGCGCCAAACTCAAAATATACTTATGTACGGAAACGGGCAGACAACTGCTTTTTGTTTTTTTTAGAATCCGGCCAAATTGGAGTGCGTTTCCCGGATGGTATTGCGATTCGATTCGTAGCCGTCCGCTGCTCGGAGGAAGTGCAATCCCGACCGACGCTTCCTCCGAATTCTGATTTTCCAATCTGCATCATTCTAAAGTTTATGAGTGGTTTATCGCTCACTAAACACGTTCAGCTTGCCGGGGCGACGGCGCCACGGCAGGTAGCTCGGCCGCTGGTTATGATCGTGGATGATCATGACGACACGCGCGAGATGTTGAGGTACGCGATCGAAATGAACGGCTATAGCGTTATCGAAGCCGCCGACGGTAAGCAAGCGGTGCGACTCGCTGAAGGGTCGCTGCCCAACCTCATACTCATGGACACTTCCCTGCCGGAGGTGGACGGCTACATGGCTACGCAACGGATTCGCGAACTCCAGGGCGCTCGTCAGCTGACGATAATTTTTCTCTCAGGACATGCCGAACCGCAATCGCGAGAGATGGCTTTGGCCGCCGGCGGTGATGGCTACTTCGTGAAACCAGTGAGGCTTGAAGAGCTGGAGCTGGCTCTCAAAAAATACCTGACTGCTCCTGACTCCGGAATCTAAAAGAAAGATTAGTCGCTACCTTGCGCAGCTTTCTCATTGACACCGCGGCTTTAGCCCGGTGATCAAGGGTGCAAACTTAATAATCGTTTTAACGGTTGAGTAAGACGTTGAAAACGGTTCGACTGGTGATTTTCGAAGGTTGATCACCGGGGTAAAGCCACGGCGCTAATGAGAGGCGCCGCGTTATTAATGCAAAGGTGAATTGCTGCACACTATATCCGCGACAACGCCTGTTCGAAGTCGGCGAGCAAGTCGTGCTCATCTTCGACGCCGACTGAGATGCGCACCAGGCCGTCTTCAATTCCGAGCGCGCGACGTTGCTCCGGCGAATGTTGATGTCCCCACATGGCGGCCACGTGCGTGATCACTGTTTCAACTCCACCGAGGCTGACCGCGCACTTCGCAAACTTTAAAGAAGTAATCAAAGCGTGCACGGCGGGAAAGCCGCCTTTCACTACCATACTCATCATGCCGCCAAAGCCTTTCATCTGGCGGCGCGCGACCTCATGCTGCGGGTGCGTTTCTAACCCGGGATAATTCACCCGTTCAATTTTCGGGTGCGCCTGTAGAAACCTGGCGAGCGCCAACCCGTTGCGATTCTGCCCTTCCACACGCAAACCTAAAGTTTTTAAACCGCGCAACAACAGCCAGCCGTCAAACGGACTAAGTATCGAGCCGGCCATCAGAGAGAAATCCCAAAGCTGTTCGATGAACGCCTGCGATGAAACTACGATGCCGGCCGTCAGGTCGTGATGGCCGCCGAGATATTTCGTAGCGCTGTGGATGACGACATCAATACCCAGTTTAAGTGGTTGTTGGTTTACCGGGGAGGCGAAGGTATTGTCGATGAGTGTAGTAATGCCATGGCTTTTGGCAAGTTCAGCAACAGCCTGAATGTCTGTCACCTGCAACAACGGATTGGAAGGAGATTCGATGTAGATCAGCCGCGTGTGTGGTTGAATGGCTTTGGCAAACTCTTCGGTCCTCGTCTGATCAACGAAGGTACGCTCAATTCCCCAACGCGGTACAAGGTCGCGAAACATTTTCGCCGTTGCCGAATAATGGGTGCGTTGCGCCACCACGTGGTCGCCGCTTTGCAGCAGACTCAGTACCGAAGCAAAGATTGCTCCCATGCCCGAGCTGGTGACGAGGGCTGCATCGCCACCTTCAAGGGCCGCTACAGTCGCTTCCACCTGACGGTGAGTGGGATTGCCGTAACGAGTGTAAAACTCACTGGGCCTGGTTGATTCGCCTAACTCGACCAATTGTTCCGGCGTGTCGGCACTAAAGGTGGATGTTTGCCAGATTGGCGCGGTAACGGCCGAGGTGCCGTTCAATTGTTCCCATTCGTGCAGAACCGTGGTCTGCAAACCTTGTTTCTGAGTTTCTTTCAAAAGACCGCTCCTCCTCGATTGATCTGCAGGCGTTGGTTCGCGCATTGCGAGCGGGACGCTTGCACGCACAATTACTGCCGTCCACTCGCTTACATTTTTCGCAACGAAGCCAGTCCGGCGCCGGCGCCGACTAAACACACACCGGCGATTCTGTCCGGAAGCGCCGAAAACTTTTTCGGCAAAAGACTCATGCCTCGCTCAGCCAGCCATCCGTAACACATCAGAATTGGGACCTCGACGCACATGGAGACAACCCCCAGCACAACAAATTGTCGCAGCACCGCTCCCGGTGCAATGAACTGCGGCAATAACGCAGCATAGAAAATCAGGGCTTTCGGATTTACTAATTGCGTCAGCAGACCCTGAGAGAAAAGGGCGAAAGAGCGTTTGCTAGCCACGCGCGCATCAGGCGATCCGGTGGTGGCGTGCCGGGTGAAGATCATTCTTGCGCCGGTCACGATCAAGTAGGCGGCGCCAACCCACTTGACCGCTTGAAACAGATTTGCCGAAGCGACCAGAAGCGCACCCAATCCCAGCGCCGACAAAGCGAAAAAAATCGTGTTCCCAGTTTCAATTCCGAGTATTCCTCTCAGGCTGGATCGAAAGCCGCTTCGCATGCCCTGCGAAACGATCAGGAAAACCGCCGGCCCCGGCGAAAGCGATACCAGGAACTCGGTGAGCGCAAACAAGAGTATTAACTTTAACGACATGACTGACCCCTTCCAAAAGCCCAGCTAGCAAGTGTTCGTATCAACCTGGTCACCGGCCGATCTGATTAACACCGTGCGCCTTCATCGCTTCCCTTCACTCCTCACGCTTCAACTTTTTCATCATGTGCACTTGCTCGATGAAAGGCACGAACCCGTTTTTCTCAAGCAGTCGCTGCACCACCTCGTTCTTCTTACTAAGATTGAAAGTCGAACGGCGACAATCAGCTCCAGGTGGTCCAAATACTTCGTCAAGCAATGCGGCGGCGATACTCTCCTCATCAACTCTTCCGGGCGCAGCAAGACATTGAAACAGAGTTATCGCCGAAACCTTTCCGCCTTCCGCGAATGTCTTTGCATAGAGTGCGTACCCAATTTCTTCGCCTCGATCATCCGAGACAATTACCGCTGCGCCACTCTTCAAAGCCACGCATTGCCATTGTGTGGACCAGGGGGCGGAATGGTCATAGAAAGAAAGAAGCTCCAGACGCGCCGGAGCTATGTTTCGAATTGGATATTTCTTGTGCGAAAGAAAGCTGGACGAAAGCGCGCCGTCGCGTTGAAGAAAAAGCAACCGATCGACGGTCTCGTAACCAAATTTTTTGTAAAGCGCGATCGCCGGCGCGTTATCGCTAAGCGCTTCAAGGCTGGCGAGGACGACGCCCTCATCCTGGTAAAGCCTGATTGCGGCCGCCACGAGAGCGTGTCCGATACCCTTACCGCGAAACTCCGGAATGATGGCGGTCCCTCCGTTCCAGGCGACCTTCCTGCCCTCGCTGTTTCTGATTCCGTTAAGTAGAAAACCAGCGGGCTGGCCTGAGGAGAAAGCAACAAACGACAGTTCGGGAGATAGACCATCGTCATGCAGCCGCGCCAGGTAAGCATCCAGGGAACGGGTCATGTCGACGCGATAACCTTTGAAACCTGCATTCCAGATCTGCACGGCTTGTTCCATGGAGCATCCGCTCAAGCGGCGGAGTTCTATTCTGTTTTCCATATGGCTAGGATGCCATGTAATGAGTGCCCTAAAAAGCCGATCGAAGATGTGCGCGGAAAGTTTTGCGCTCTTGCAGGCTGCCTCCTTTTCCCGCCGCGGGTCTGACGGCGGTTATGATCGTTTTCGTTTTCGTTGAGCGGAGTCTTTAACCACTCAATCACACAAAACGAAAACCACGAACAGAACCAAACAATGGAGCAGCGCCGTTAAAACTGCACCACGCTCAATCCTTCTCTTCGCTTATAATGCCCGCAACTCTTCGGTGCTATTTTTCGTTTATCAAGCTAGTCCCAGATTACGAATATCTGAATCACAAGTCTTTATGGATGGACTCAAGATTTCTCATAACTTCTTAGGATGAGTAATTCTGAAACAATCTACGAGTTTGGACCTTTCCGGATCGATCTGGACAGGTACTTGCTGTTGCGCGGGGATGAATCCATCCCGCTGTCACCAAAAGTTTTTGAGACGCTCTTGTATCTGGTGCAACATCGCGGTGAAGTGGGGAAGAAAGACGACATCATCAGTACCATTTGGCCGGATACTTTTGTTGAAGAGAGCAACCTCGCGCAAAACATTTTTCTGTTGCGACGGGCGCTCGGTGAAGAAAAAAACGAGCACCGCTACATTGTCACCATCCCGGGCGTTGGCTATCGCTTCGTAGCTTCGGTCACAGAACTTGCGGGCACGCCGACGCAGCCCGTTGAAACGAGCCCCAACCCGGTTCGTTCAGTTGCAGTTTTGCCGTTTAAGAATCTCACCGGTGAAGACGGTGACAAGTTTCTTGGTCCGGGTCTGGCCGATGCGCTGATTATGAGACTGAGCAGTATTCGTGATTTAAAAGTCAGGCCAACTACCGCGGTGCTAAAGTTCAGTAATGTGCGCGAGGATCCTTTGGCCATCGGTATGGAGTTGAATGTCGACGCCTTACTTGACGGAGTCTACCAGCGCGAGTCGGACAAGATCAGAGTTTCGGTGCAACTCGTCAGCGTAAAGGGTGGAGTAACGCTCTGGGCGGCGAAGTTTGATGAAAAACTGACTGACATCTTCACCATTCAGGACTCGATTTCTGAGCAAGTGGTCCGCTCGCTGGCCCTAAAACTCAGCGGCGACGAACAACGGCAATTGAAAGAGAGCTATACGCTGAACCCTGAAGCTTTTCAGTTGTTTGTCAAAGGCCGGTATTTTTGGAATCAGCGTACTACCGAGTCATTAAAGAAGTCGCTCGATTACGCCCAACAAGCAATTGCGGTCGATCCCACGTACGCGCCCGCATACGTCGCTCTTGCTGATTCGTATAACTTACTTGGCGCACAGCACTGCGTTTTCACACCGCGCGATTCTTTTCCCAAGGCGCGCGCGGCAGCGCTGCGAGCTTTGGAAATTGACGAGAAACTCGCTGAAGCATACGCGTCGTTGGGATTCATCAACTTCTGCTTTGAGTGGAATTGGGAGGCCGCCGAACAAAACTATTTGCACTCGATTAAACTGAAGCCGAACTATGCCACCGCCCATCATTGGTACGGCGAGTTGTTGACGACGCTGGGCCGCTTTGAGGAAGCCTATGTGGAACTGCGCATGGCCCAGGAGCTTGATCCCCTATCATTAGCGATCAATGTCGACATGGCCGGCGCCTATTACTATTCGCGTCAATATGCTCAAAGTGAGCGGCAACTGTTGAACCTGTTGGAGCTGAATGCAAACTTCATCAGGGGCCGGATGATGCTCGGCAAGGTACAAGAACAACTTGGCGCGCACGCAAAAGCGATCGAAACTCTGAAGATCGCGAATGAGCTGGCGAGCAACGACCCGGTGACGCTCGCCGCTTTGGCCCATGCGCACGCTGCTGCCGGCGAATCAGCTGAAGCGCGCCAGATATTGAAGGCGTTGCAGAATTCGACCGCGGGATACATTTCCGCAACACACACGGGTTCGATCCAGATCGCGTTGGGAGATAAAGATCAGGCGTTTGAGACGCTCGAGCGCGCCCACGACAACCGCGATATCGAATTGGTGTGGCTCAAAGTAAGCCCGGTGTTCGATCCGATAAGATCCGATCCGAGGTACACAGCGTTGATCAAACGCGTGAATCCTCTGCTGCTTTAGGAACTAGTTCAGCATGGCGTACCACCACGCGGTAACCATTGAGTCATTGCTACATGGGGTGAGCAGAGTCGGTACGACCGTGCGGTAGCGCGTCGGTCACTCATGAACGGTACCGCGCGGTGGTACTGACCGCCTATCACACAATCGGGTTGCTTTCACTTCGCTTCGATCTTCGCGTCCATTCGCGCCGTTTGACCACTAATGATTTCCTCGCCGTGGAGCGGCGACAACCGCATTACCCGATGCGGGATATCAAACACAACTTTGAAATGCCTGAAGAAGTTCCCACCGACAATTCCCGTTTGTTTGGAGCGAGCGGCGACGTTTATTAGCTCCAGATCGAGTATGGCCGCGAGCAAATCCTGCTGTTCTGAAACTCCCAGCCTTAGCCGCGGCACTCGTATCGTCGCCACTCGTTCCTCAACACCCCCGGCGCCATAAACGCGCATGGTGTCGCCCGGTTTGCCCGGGCTGATTCGCGCCAGTTCGTCTGTGCCCTTTGCCAAAACCGAAACCGTCGCGCCGGTGTCCATGATGAAGCTGAGCGGGTTGTCGATTCCCTCGATCCTCACGTCATTTGTAACGATTCCGCTGGGAGTGATCTTGATTGGGGTTTGCGAACCACCAAAGTCCTCCGCACGATAATTCTTGCCAGGACGCTCCAACGTTAGAATTCGCTCACCATAATCGACTGAAGTGACGAATTGAGAGATGAAGGTCAAGCCGATGTACCCATCAAGCGACTGGCTCTGATTTGCGACGTCACGAACAAAAACCGGAACGTTGTTTAAGCCCACCTCACCAATCCGGCAGGACGAAAGCGTCGTATAGACCACGTCAAACTTTCCCCCCACCCCGGTTGCCTGGCCGCCGCTGGCCGTACTGCGAAGATTCAAACGGGACGCTGTACGCGTTGAAATTACCGTCATATGCGAACCGGTATCCAGCACAAAGCGGAAGACTTTGTCAGAAGCGTTCAGTCGCACGCGAAAGACTGGCCGGTTTTCTACCAGATCAAATGGCACGCGCGTGCGCTGTGCGCCGGAGACTTCGTATAGCCCGGGCCTGGGCCCAGGATCACACGATTGCGGCTTGCCATAGATTGGCTGGTCCAACAAGCTCGCAGCCAGTAACAAAACCACGCCACGCACGCGACTGACATTTAGAAATCTTGTCCGAGACTCTTTCGAATGGCGCATAACAATCCTCCGCGAACTCCTGAAGTGAATTGGGGGGTTCGCTGCGGATGATGACGTCGGGGCTAATTAAAAGTACTCAGAGGTCGATTCAAAACTTGTCATTAATAATTGCAGGACGGGTGATGTTTCGTGATGTTCGATAAGCGTCAGCTTGTCGTTTAACCAACCAGCGACAAGCTGAAGCTTATCGGACAAAAAAGGGATGGTGGCCGGACCACCATCCCTGAAAAGGTTTCCGTAGGATTACGAAAAACCGATTGTTTAGAAATCGAACCGTAACGCCAATTGAATCGAACGCGGGTTACTTGGGAACACGCGGTCAGCTCGATTGAACGTCGCTTTCGACGGATCCAGCAAACTCAGACTGGCGGCGGTGATAGTGTTCACCTGGGCCACGCCTGTGGTCGCCACTGGCTGCACGTCGTTAGGCGAACCAGGGATGTACTGCGGGTGGTTAAAGAGATTGAAGAAGTCGGCGCGCAGTTGGATCTTACGCGTCTCTCCCAGACGGAAGTTCTTGAAGATGGAAAAATCGATGTTGTTAATGCCGGGCAGTTGCATTGTATTCCGAGCGGAATTTGGCACAGCACCGCTGCCCGCTCGAATGTACTCCGCGTTTGGATTGTCTGCCAGGTAACCAACAATTTGACCCGCCGTATTGGTTAGCGCCGTTACCGTGCTGCCCGTTCCCCGCACGCCATTGGGATTTCTGATAGTGCGATCAGGAGCTGCATCGCCGTTCAGGTTCGCGTCGACGCCGGAAAGGACGGTGGCTTTCTCGCCTGACTCAGCGGTGAACGTTCCTGAAAAACTGAATCCTCCCAACAACTGACGCGCGAACTGACTGCTGGATTTATTGAACAGCGGAAGCTCATATATGAATGAGCTTACGAATCGATGCCGCCGATCGAGTGCCGAGTCGGCAATTTCGTTCCTCAGGTTCTGAAAATCCTGAACGCGTCGAGGACTCAAAACTGTCGAAAACACTTCAGCGGTCGTATCGTCTATCAAATGGCTCCACGTATAAGACGCAGTCAACTGCAATCCTCCACTGAAGCGGCGGGTTAGTTGACCTGATGCTCCGTGATAAGAGGAATTACCGTTGGCCGGAAATCCGATGATGCTGCTGATGAAACCAGCTTGCTCAAAGGCGGGCACAAAACTCGAGCGCGCGTTGACCGCATTAAGAGTCAATGGCAACGCATCGAGCTGGGCCTGTGTTGGCCTGGTTAAGAACGTCGGCAGGCCGCCTCTTTCCGCCGATACCTTCGGTTGGCGATTGAAACGGCTTTGCGTTAACAAATGAACACCGTGAGTGGTCAGGTATCGCAATTCAATCGACCAATTGGTGCCAAGCTGGCGCTGAAAACTGCCGGTCGCCGTGATGGCATAGGGAACATCCTGATCGGGAATGAACGCAGTCGTTGCGGCGCGCGCATCGGCGACGTTGTTCCCCGTTGGCAGCAACACGTTACGAATGCCGCCATTGGCCAAATAATTTGGCGCATACGGCGGGCCAGTGAAGTCCAGCGTCTGCTGGGCCTGCGGCGGCAACGCCAGGATGTAGAGGTTGTCGAAGATGTAATCGTAGCCGAGCGAGAAACCGGCGCGGATGGAACTCTTGCCATTCTCTCCGAATACGCGGCCCAATAGTCCACCTTGATAATTCGGGGACCATGCGAATCCTACTCTTGGACCAAAATTATTCTTCTGTGCTTTGGGCTCATGGAACTCGATTAAACCCGGCACCGACGAAATCGAGTTAAGTTCCTGAAGCTTCGTGCCCGCCGGCATTCCCTGATAGGAATAACTAAGACCAAGATTAAGGGTCAGGTTGGGGCGCACCTTCCAATCATCCTGTGCAAAAGCATAAAGCATTTTCTGGTCACCGTAGTAGACCACGTCGCCAACACTGCGCTGCGACAGGACGTCCGGTGTCAGGTCGTAGAAGTAGAACTGCGACTCGGAATAGTCATAGTCGCCACGCCCGCGCTGGGTAAATGTCTGCGGCGAGATGTTCTTGCGAAAGTCTCCGCCAAACTTCAACGAATGGTTACCCCAGAAATAGGAAACGTTATCTACCACCTGGTAGTTGTTCTCAATTTCTGTTTGCGGGTTGTTTGCCGGTGGTCCAATGTTTACACCCAGATCGCCCAGGTCAATATTTGGAAATGTGGTATCCAGACCGGGAAAGCGAAACTTTGTCGTCACCGGAGCCGGAATGTCCGAACGCCGGTAGGCAAGGCGGGCTTCATTTACCAATCTCGAGGTAAACGTGTGCAGCAACGTGTAAGAGAACAGCCTGGTCTTGAACGGCGCAGGTTCATTGAAGATTGGCAGACCTGCAAGAATGATCCCTACATTGTCTGTCGAGTTCCAGCGCCCGTGGTGCTGCGTTTTTGAACTCTGCGTGTAGTCAATATTGGCAACGAAGTTGTTCTGCTTGTTGAATTGCGGCTGCGGTGGCAGTTCGATGGTTCCGATTGGCAACTGCAATGTGTCAGCGGCCGCGCACAAACCATTCACGTCGGGACGCACGCGACAGAAATTTATGGTGCCGGCGTTGTTGACCGCGGCCAGCGGCACGAATTGACGATAGATATTCAGGTTCGTCGGCGAAACTCCGGGCGTTGCCGCCACTGTCGCGAGCGCTGAACTGGTCAACGCCGTAATTCCCGCGGGCGCGGCGCCGAAACCTACTTGCAGCCGTTCGTACGAACCAAAGAAAAACAACTTATTCTTCCCCTTCCAAAAGGACGGCTTACCTTCGCCGAAAATCGGGAAGATTACCGGACCACCGGCGTTGACCCCACCGCGAAATAGATCAAACCGGGGCATGAACTGCGTCCCGGGAATGTTTTTTTCGCGCACCACATTCTCTTCAATTTGGCGCGTATCGAGCGCATTCAAATACCGGTTGCGGATAAACCCATAAGCCGAACCGTGAAAATCGTTAGTGCCGGTTTTGGTGATAGTGATGAACTGCCCGCCGTTGGATCGTCCGAACTCGGCGGAGAATTGGTTTTGTAGTAACGAGAACTCGGCTACCGTTTCCGGAGAAACATAAGCCAGCGGACCAGTCACCGTTTTTCTATTGTTATCAACGCCGTCAAGCACGAAGTTATTGTTACGAGGGCGTTGTCCCCCGACCGCTCCACCCGAGCCGACGCCTACGCCGCCTGAGCTGGCAACGTTCGGTGCGATCAAGGCGAGATTATTAACGCCGCCGCCAAAAGCGCCGCCGACATTAGTTTGTGCCAGTTCGACCACCTGTCGTTCACTGAAAGCTTTCGATAGTGTCGTCGTGGTTGTGTCCACCAGTTCTGACCCAATCGAAGTAACCGTAACACTTTCTCCGATCGTGCCGACCGGCAACTGTGCGTTCAGGTCAGTGACCTGGTTCAATTGCACTTTAACGTCAGTAATGGTCAGCGATTTGAAACTGGCTGCTTCGACGATTACTTCATAGTCCTCGCCTACCGGCAGATTGTTGAATTCGAATTGACCCGACGCCGAAGTTTGCGTGACGGTCGATCCGTTCGTCCCCTTCTTCCTGATCGTCACTGTCGCGTTGGTGACGGCCGCGCCGTTTTGGTCGGTAACTACGCCGCGCACGATGCCGGTCGTTACCTGCGCTTGCGTCGACAAAGCCATGACCAGCGCAAACGCGAAGGCGCCGATCACTTTGATTAGTTTTTGCGTACTCTGCATTTTTGGATCTCCTCTTTCCCAAATCGTTTTTCACGGGAGACGTTCTCGATGGCTTGCCAGCAAGTGCAACCACGGTGCCGTCGGTTGGAAAGAAGATGAAGAGGGGAAAACAAACAGGAATCGTGCGATCCGAAGTGAATGGGTTGTGGAAAATAAGATTTCTCAGTTGAGAACATCTTATGCGGATAACATTTGGGGGGCGGGTCTCAAGCGGCGGCACGCGGAGCGATCTCGTTAACACCGTGGCTTCAGCCCGGTGACCGGAAGTCCATACCGAGTGACTGAAACCGTTTCAACGGTTTTTCCCGGCACAGGTAAACCGTTGGAAACGGTTCAGCAACGAATCGTTTGACTTTGTCACCGGGCTGAAGTCAGGGTGTTAATGAGATCGCTCCCGAGTTGATGCCAAGACAAGATCGACGGTCAATGAGGAAAAAAGGGTTCGCACTTCTTGAGGTTGAATGCCTGCAGCCATTCGCTACTCGATGCGTCGGGCTTCTGCACTGAGCGGCAGGTAGCTTGCATTTACGTCATTAGAGGAACGGTACAACCGGAATGCTCAGATGATGAATTCTTTTGCGCGTCCCTTTGTGTTCTTTGTGTCTTTGTGGTGAGCGTTCGTCTTGTTTTATGAATCACCACAGAGGCACAAAGGACGCCGCGAGCTACATCATTGACTCTCGAACTGCTGAGGCTGTACGTGCTCGCGAAATTTCCGCAAGGTTTGAATCAGTTCTAAGCCCAACTCCCAATTCGGATGCTCCTTGTCAATTTCGTACCAGATCAAGTCCTTGAGCGTTTCACACCGAGTAATTTTCCTCGCGGCAAGAATGATCACTCGTTGCTCGTAGTGAACGTGCGCTGCTCCAAGCTCAATCAGAACTCGATCCCTAATGCAAGCGCTTTCGTCGCTCTGCTTCACAAATGATTCCTCGCCGAGAACTATGATGAGGGCGCAGCTTTCTCGCGACGCGAGTTCCACCCTGGCAGTGGGACTTTTGCCGGCTACCGCGTCTATCGAAAGGCTGGGCAAACCGGCCATTTCAAGAGTTCGGTGAAGCAATTCGGAAATTTTTGGGACGTCACACTTAACTAGAACCGTGAGGGAGTTGGAGGGATCTGAAATATCGTCGACAATTTCCGAACCTTCAAACTCGTAGCGACCGCCATCGCGTATCGGCCGGCCGGAAGTGAAATCAAAATCAGATTTCGCTTCGAGGAACCTTCCCAGTTCTTCACGGTCCACAAACAAACGCGTGATGTGCCCCCGCTTTCCCAGCGTCATCGTTCCCAGGCCGGCTGCCTGGCAAAGATTGAAAAATGAAACAGCGGAACTTCTAATCGCTTCCTGATCTGCAAATGTAAACGCTGCGACACTTGGGCCATTCCAGAACGAGCTCAGTTCCGTCGACGTAACCATGTCGATGTTCTGCTGCGATATCCAGTCAAGAGCATTCACGTATGGCCCATGACACCGAAGCAAAGAACGAAAGACTTGCGCATCCTGCTCGAGAGCGCGCGAGAGTTTCCATCCCTGAGTACTGAGTTTGAGCGTCTGGCCTTCGCTGGTGGTGATGCCCAGAAATTCATATGCATCCACCTTTCGGTCCTCAAACAACCTTTTTCGGGGACGATCTAATTCTTCCGTAACGATTACTCCGGCCGGGCGCCGCCGCAGGTAATGGATCATTTCGCGAACGTCCGCGGCAGTGATAAAGCTCGGCAGCCTCTCAATTTTTTGTTGAGGCAGAGTCGCCGGCAACAACCGCAACAGAGGGTCGCGTTTTGTTTCTTCCAACGTAATCATGACAACACCGGTTAGCCTTCCACCCCTGGATTTACGGTTGCGTCCTCGCCGCCGATAGACCAGCGGCGCAGGAAAGGAAACATCTTGTATCGTTTTATTTTGGAATTCAGCGTGGTTACCTTCACCCCAAGCAACCGCGCTGCCCTGCCCTGATGGCCCTGCGTTTGGTACAAGGCATTGGTAATCAATTGAATTTCAAAACGCCGCACTTCATCCTGAAGACTTAACGCTTTTTCCGCGGGGCTGGCTGGATCCTCCTGACTAAAAGGCTCCAACTGATGTAGAAGATTCACGGCAGTTTCTCTTAGCAATCCAATTTGAAAATGTAGTAGAGCAGGCGGGCTCGGTGGAGCTGCGGACTCGCCCGCTGACACTGCGGACGAAGTTGATTGATTGATTTGCGCTGATGCCAACATCTAATTTCTCCTTGAAGTCGTTTGCGAACCGTGCTTACTTGTAACCAGATCGTCACCGCTGAGCCCGGCTGGCTCTTTCAATCACGCGATGCCGCATTGAAGGAAAGGCGCCAAGCAACAGCAGTTCGTCCAGGCGAATCCAAAATACTGTTCCACGTCTCAAAAATCTTTAGCCGAGGATTTAGAATTTCTTAAAAACGTATTTGAGCCATGGCTGATCCACAGGTTGCTTTCTACGAATTCGGTAATTTCCGCATCGACATGCAGCGGTATTTGTTACTGCGCGAGCAGGAACCGGTGCAGTTATCGCCCAAGGCGCTGAAGACTTTGCTGGTGCTAATCCAGAACCGTGATCGAGTTGTAAAAAAGGACGAACTATTGGATTCCATCTGGCCGGATTGTCACGTGGAGGAGAGCAACCTGGCGCAAAATGTTTTTGTGATCAGGAAGGCGCTCGGCGAATCAAACGAGCACCGTTACATTCTTACCATCGCCGGAACCGGATACCGGTTTATCGCGCCAGTGACCGAGAGCCTGGTTCCTGAGGCCACCCCCGCTCGAACCGAATCGTCGGGGACGGCAACCAGAACAGGCGCACCAGGAAGATTAATCGCGGTCCTGCCACTGAAATCTCTCGACCGTGGCGAAACAGACGAGTATCTGGGTCTGGGTTTGGCGGACGCTTTGATTATGCGTCTAAGTAGCTTGAGCAAAGTTGGCGTGCGCCCAACATCTTCAGTCTTACGCTATCGCGAATTTGGCGACGATCCGATTGCAGTGGGCCAGCAGTTGAATGTCGAACTGCTACTTGATGGCGTATTCCAACGCTCTGATGATCGCATCAGGGTGTCGGTGCAATTAATTCGCGTCAGCGATGGCATGACACTGTGGGCGACCAAATTCGATGAGCACTACACCAACCTGTTCGCCATCGAGGATTCAATCGCCGCACAAGTGGCGCGCGCTTTGGAGTTGGAACTTAGCACGGAAGAGCAACGGCACTTGCGCCGCAGCTCGCCCGGAAGCATCGAGGCCCATCACCTGTACATCAAGGGCCGCTATTTTTGGAACCAGCGAACGTTGGAAGGCCTGAAGAAGTGTTTGGATTATGCGCAACAAACAATTGCCTTGGATCCCACCTATGCGCCGGCCTACCTTGGGATTGCTGATTCCTACAATTTGCTCTCAGGTCATGGTGGACTTGCGCCGAAGGAGACTTTTCCCAAGGCCAAAGCAGCAGCGCTGACTGCCCTTGAACTTGATTCCACTCTTGCGGAAGCTTACGCGTCGCTTGCTTTTCTCAATTATCGGTTCGAGTGGAAATGGCAGGAGGCTGAAGAAAATTTTCGCAAGGCAATTCGTATCAAGCCTAACTACTCGACGGCGCATCACTGGTATGGAGAGGCGCTCGCCACGGCGGGCCGCTTTGAGGAATCGTTGGCAGCGCTCGAACGTGCGGAACATCTCGATCCGTTGTCGCTACCCATCAACACCGACTTGGGCCAGACGTTGTATTTTGCGCGCCGTTACGAGGAATGTGAAAAGCACCTGCGCAAGACGCTGGAGATGGATTCCCATTTCATCCGCGCCCACATAATTCTCGGAGCAGTGCTCGAGCAGTTGGGAAAATATGAAGACGCGGTCGCTTCGCTAACACAAGCGGTCACCCTTTCAAAACGCAATTCATTTGCGGTGTCCGGCCTGGGGCACGTCCATGCCGTAATGGGAAACGCGCCGGCGGCAAAAGATGCACTGCGTTACCTGGAAGAGTTATCGACCAAACGTTATTCGTCGCCTTATAACCGGGCAATAATTCACGCCGGTTTGGGTGACAACGATGAGGCGCTTAGCCTGCTGGAACTGGCGGTTGCGGAGCGCGATGTGTGGCTGGTGTGGCTGGAAGTTAACCCGAGGTTTGACGGTTTGCGTTCTGAAGCAAGATTCGAGAATTTGCTCAAATACGTCCGCGATGGACAGAAATCCGGAAATCTGGCCCTGGCGGGTACCGACGCCTGAGATTTTCTAAAAAGTTTTGAGGTAATAACTAAAGACTAGACCGGCAAGACTAGGCCATTCTCGAGGGCATCAAGCGGCAGTCCTCGAAAATATTCAGCGCGATCAAATGCAAACTATCTCGGCAAAGAGTATCTGCGAGTTGTATGCCGAATGCGAGCATGAACGCGTCGTGCTCTGGTCCGATCCTGCTTGTGGCTACCGCGGCATCATCGCCATACACAGTATTGCGCTGGGCCCTGCCGTAGGCGGCACTCGCTTTTGGAATTACGATTGCGAAAAAGTAGCGAGCCTTGACGCGCTGCGGTTGTCGCGCGCGATGTCTTACAAAAACGCCTTAGCCGGGTTGCCGTTTGGCGGCGGTAAGGCGGTGATCATCGGCGACCCGCAGAACAGCAACCGGGAAAGAATATTTCGCGCCCACGGAAGGTTTGTTGATTCGTTGCAAGGCGACTTCATCACCGCGGAAGACATCGGAACCACACCGGCGGACATGGAGATCGTCAACAAAGAGACTCGCCATGTGGCCGGACTGCCGGCGAAGTCGGGTAATCCATCGCCCAGGACGGCGCTTGGAGTTTTCCGCGCTATGCAGGCCTGCGCCATGCATCGGTGGGGCACCACTGATTTGACAGGACGAACAGTCGCAATTCAGGGATGTGGCAGCACCGGCTACTATCTTGCGGAACACGTTCATGCTTCCAACGCTTCGTTGATTGTGACGGACGTTGATGCCGACCGCGCGCAACGGGTCGCTAACGATTTTTCCGCGACCGCGATCGCTGCCGATCGAATATTTGATACCAACGCCGACATATTCTCACCTTGTGCAATGGGCGGGGTACTGAACGACGAAACAATACCCAGGCTCAACGTTGAGATCGTCGTTGGCACTGCCAACAACCAGTTACTTGACGATCGGCACGGCGAGATGCTCGCCGAACGAGGAACCCTCTATGCGCCTGACTATGTGGCCAATGCTGGGGGAATTATTAACGGATGCCGGGAGCTGCTGAATTGGAGTGAAGCCGACGCCATGGACAAGATTCGCGGCCTGTATGACCGGATGTTGGCTTTACTCAACCTGGCCGAACACGAAGGTATTCCTCCATTCAAAGCTGCTGACCGTTTGGCCTGTAAGTTGATCGCGGCCGCCCCCGCTAAACCGGTGACGGAAAAGTTCGTGCATAAGTCAGTGCCCATAACAGAATCCAATTGCCGTTAGTGTCGGTCAAAGTGGCCCGGATCTTGGTTGAATAAAACCCTCACCGCACTGGAGTCTGTGCCACCAAGTTCATAAGCGCCTTCTTCTTCCTCCTCGGACGTGAAACGTGCGTGTTCAGGTCAAATATGTTTGAATGTTCCCTCCCGAAACCACGTTCAAATACAATTCAACAAGTTCCCGAAAACGCGAGGAGGTTTTGCTATGTCCACCACCGCAACCGCCCCAACTCAACAAAAAATTACGACGTTCCTTTGGTTCGACAATCAAGCCGAAGAGGCAATGAACTTTTATGTCTCAACCTTTAAGAATTCCCGAGTACTCAGTTGTAGCCACTACGGAGAAGGCATGCCGCAGCCTAAGGGAACGGTTTTGGTTGGAACTTTCGAGCTTGATGGCCAGCAATTTCAAGCGCTCAATGGCGGTCCTCAGTTCAAGTTCACTGAAGCAATTTCACTGTCGGTAGCATGCGATTCGCAGCAGGAAATAGATGAGCTGTGGGAAAAGCTGACTGCGAACGGCGGACAAGAGAGCCAGTGCGGTTGGCTGAAAGATAAATACGGTTTGTCCTGGCAGATCGTGCCGCGGCAGATTGGCGAGTGGTTGACCGGTAATCCGGAAAAAGCGAATCGGGTGCTGCAGGCGATCATGCCAATGAAAAAGCTCGATATGAAGAAATTGGAAGATGCGTACAACGGAACGGCGTGAGAGGGGCGGAGGTCGGAGGTCAGCGGGCGGCTCTGCCGCGTTGGGTAACGTCCTGAAACCTCCGATCGCCGACTCACTGACCTCTGACCTCTGACCTCCGTCCTCTCGCCTCATTCTGCTCGAATAAACTCTTCCGGCGCTGCCAGTGCTGCTTCCATTCCAGACAAAAACCGTCCCACATGTATGCCGTCCATGAGCGCATGATGTACTTCAACAGAAATCGGCATCATCACGCGCTTGTTTTCTTCAATGAACTTTCCAAACACCATCCGCGGGATTGATTCGCCGCGACCGCCCGTGCGCGCATGCGCGAAACTGGTAAATGAAAACCACGGCAGCGTCGTATGGTAGATCACATCATCGCGCATCGTCGGTTTTAGCCGGCCTTCCTGGCGCACTTTCTCCACGGCGCTGTCCATATCGCGCACAAAGTTTTCAAAGTCGCGCTGATACTCGAAGTACGCGTACGCAAAAGTTTCATTGGGCAGCAACACCGTCGTGCCACCAATCACCGCGTCGTATACATAAACTTTCCCGTCTTTCAGCCGATAACGGAAAGGCTCGTTTTCATTGGCAATGCGAAGAGCAAAATAATGAAGCGCCAACGAAACTTTCACGTCAGCACGCGCGCGCACAAACGCGATAAAGTTGGTGACGTCCAGCCGGGTGCAAACATTGAAGTAGGGATTGGTATAGCCGATGAAGAACTCAAAAAGACCGCGCCGGGGCCAGTTTTCAAAATCGAGATAATGAGACATGCGAGTCTATCGGAGTGCCTAGTGCTCAGCTGTTCTAATCACACCCGCTTTGCAGAAAAAGTCGCCGCTAAGGGTGCGGCTAATACGGTTCACAGTAGTTCAGCAACAGTGAGGCCGCGGAGCGATCTCATTAACACCGTGGCTTTAGACCGGTGAAAGAAGTAGTGCCGCGACTTCGTTAACCGATTTAACGGTTTCTCGCGTCGCCCAAAAAACCGTTGGAACGGTTGCCGGTTTCATGGACTTGAATCGGGTCAACGGGCTAAAGCCACCGTGCTAATGAGATCGCTCCGCGTGAACACAACAAATGAGACTTTTTGTGCAAAGCCTAACTGCACTTACAATCTGAGCCCTTACCACCGTGCTCCTCGGCGTATTTTTCTGCGTCCGAGAGAGTGTCGAATTCAGCCAACATGCAGACGCTTGAGCCGCGCGCATTCTTTTCCTGCTCGATAGTTCGCTGTTCGACTTCCAGCTTACTATTCGCGCAGAACACACGGTACTTGGAATCAACTCTGGTCACGCCATAACTGCTGGCGAGAATCAGGAACATGGTTATGACCAAAACAAACAGAAGGCTGACACGTGTTTTCATTTTGATATTCCCTTGAATCTGACCTGGGCTGTTGCGAGCGAGACTTTTTCTACTTCCCTTTTATCGTGTTGTCAACAACTTAGATCCAGGCCGAATGGCAATGCAGATCGTCGAATCGAGACTGACCGAAACTCCGGGTGCTGTTTACTGTTTGCTGTTTACCGTTCCTGGTTACTGTTTTACCCTTAAGTATGACGAAGCTGTCCGTCATCATTCCCGCATACAACGAAGAACAATGTCTGCCGCTCACGCTCGAGCGAATCCGCACAGCGTTAGCTTCGCTTGCCTGTCCTGCTGAGATTATCGTTGTCGACAATGATAGCCCGGATGACACGAAAAGGGTGGCCAGCGCTCACGGCGCGACTCTCTATTTCGAAAAGGAACATAACATCTCGAAAGTCCGGAACACCGGCGCTGCAAACAGCACTGGCGACGTTTTGATTTTCATCGATGCGGATACACTTGTGCCGGAAACACTTTTCCAAAGGCTTGATGCCATTCTGAAAGATGAAAAATGTTTAGGCGGCGCCATCGCGGTCGCCTATGAAGACTTCGATCGGCGATGGATGAGGCTTTATCTTTGGGGCTGGAAGTTTTGGAGTACGTTCTTCAACATGAAACAAGGGGCAGGTCAATTCTGCCGCAGATCTGTTTTCGAAACACTTGGAGGTTACGACGAAAGCATTTTTATCGGCGAAGATGTTGAGTTCTACTGGCGCCTCTCGAAGTTCGCGAAACGAAAGGGCGGCTATTTAAAGTTCCTTGCCGATCCAAAAGTAATAACGTCGAGTCGCAGGTTCAATCAGATGGGTATTAGAAAAATACTCTTGCTAACGAATCCCATCCTGATACTCCTGACCTGGCGCCGGAAATCCGTTTGGAAGGATTGGTACGAAGATACGGTGCGCTGACAAGCCGAAGGAGTTCACTGCCGCCCTTATACAGCTAAGCCCTTTCAGGCACAGGGTGCGAGCCTCGTCGTCGCGCGCCGCCGGTTCTGCAGCGGAAAGAATTCCATACCTGAAGCAATTTCAAAAACAGAATCGAGCCGGGTAATTTTCAAAACTAATCTCACGTTCGGACTAAGGTTCATCAGTGCGAAACGAATTCCTTTTGCGACAGCTTGCGCGCGCAGCTCGAGCAGCACACCCAAACCGCCCGCGTCGACGGTAGTAACGCGCGCAAAATCAATTAAGACTGCGCCGGTGCGCGACTGAGACTGCACCGTGCCAAGCAGGCTGTCTGTTTCACCTTTCACCACCTGCCCTTGCAGGCAAACTACCGCAACATTTCCCAGATGCCTGGTGTGAACTTTCAACATGACAATACCTCGTTGTTTTTGTGGCCCAGACTTAAGTCTCTGGTCCTTGCTCGAACACAGGTCTGTGCCACTTCATCACTGCGATTTTCCGTATCCCTGGTCGGGCTTTTGGATTCAATGCTCTAACTATCAATACGAAGCCGGGGCCGTTTCGTTTCGCTTTCCTTAATATAGATAACACCGCCGCACCAGATTTCTGTTTCACTTTTTCTCAAAAATATTCCCTGAGGCCTTTAACTGGCCTTCTGCCTTCTGGCTTCTGTGTTCCGCGTCTGAATTCTGTATGCTCTCTCCCTATGCGTCTTCCGCTTATTGGCACATCCGGGTTTGGCGTTGCTCAAGCCAAATACTTTCAATCGTTTCCCTGCATTGAGGTTCAACATACTTTTTATCAACCTCCATCAATTACCACGCTGGAACGTTGGCGCGCGGCTGCTCCACCCGACTTTGAATTCGTTCTGAAAGCGTGGCAGTTGATTACCCACGATGCCAGGAGTCCCACTTTCCGGCGCTTGAAGCGGGATCTGTCGGAAGGTGAAAAGCGGGAGGCCGGGTACTTTCGCCCCACTGCCCTGGTTAACGAGGCCTGGAACGTAACGCTCACTTGCGCTCATGTCTTGAAAGCCAGGACGATATTGTTTCAGTGCCCGGCGAGTTTCACAGCAACAAAAGAGAACGTTACAAATTTGAAGAAGTTCTTTTCCGGCATTCGGCGAGAGATAAGCAACGCCAGCCCAAGTGCCGGAAAGTTCAATCTATGTTGGGAGCCGCGCGGGGATTGGGATCCTAAGATGGTTAACTCCATCTGCGATGAACTGAACCTGTGGCATGCGGTGGATCCATTCACCAGCAGGAGCGTGACACCTGCGAAGATTTACTACCGGCTACACGGCAAACAAGGGTGGCGTTACGAGTACAACGATGGAGAGCTGCGCGATTTAGCGACGATGTTGGCCGGCAACGCAGTGCCGAAGAAAAATTCGAGAAAAAATCGTCCGGCCTATGTATTCTTCAATAACGTTCGCATGATCCAGGACGCGCTACGATTCAGATCAATTCTTCAAGAGACCGATGACTCCGATGTCTGACGTGACTTCCGGCCTTCGACCTCCGACAGCGGCTTTGCCGTATTCCGTGCGGAAAGGCTTCGCCTTTCCGACACATTGCAAAATCAATTTGAGGCTATGCCTCCGTTCATTTCCGACGTAGCCTCAAATCTTTTTGGGTCTCACCGGAAAGGCAGAGCCTTTCCGCACGGAACGCGGCAAAGCCGCAATCGCCTGATCTCTGACTTCTGATCTCTGACTTCTGATCTCTGACTTCTGATCTCTGACTTCTGATCTCTGACCTCTGATCTCCGACTTCTGATCTCTGACTCCGGCCTCTCAACCTCTCGTTCACTTAACGATCAGGCTGCTTTCGCGTATTCTTACTTTCACGATTTCAGCGCGAACAAGGGGAATTGCCGTGTTGTCATTTCTTTGTCTTCTTTGCTTTAGCCTGTCACTCTCTCTTCAGCCACTCCCTCAACCAACTCTAGTAATTGAGCCGCCACCACGTTCAGCTTTAACCGGTGTCTACCGGATCGATATCGCTGCAAGTGACCGGCTCTACTCAGTCGTGGCGGGAGCTTCCAGCAGTCTTCCCTTCGGCGAACAACAGCGCTTTTTTATCGATCTTGCAGTGAGACTAACACCTCCGGATCTTCTGGCAATCGAAAGACAGGGCACCCGTATTGACCTCGGTTCGTCTCGTGCTCCGCGCATGACCCTCGTCGCAGACGGCTTACTCCACAACACTCGTGCTGCTGATGGGCATGTCATTCACCTTCGTTTATCCCTTGAGAATGCTGGAGGAAATGAACGGTTGATCTTCACTTCAAGCGGACGCACGGAAGATAACTTCAGCGTGCAGTTTGAATCGATCGATAGCGGCAGACGGCTGCGTGTGGTGCGGCGCATCGCTGCAGCAGGATTGGACCAGCCCGTAACAATTCGAACCATTTACAACAAAATTTCAGATGTGGCGCGCTGGGAAATCTATGGTGAAGCACAAGTTGCCACCGCGTCTAAAACCGAGGACGTAGTTCCGCCTGCTGAGGCGAGCGCCGGCTCGGAATCGACAAGCGATACTGCGCCTATGCCGAAGAGTGGCGCGAGTGGTCCAACCGCGGCGCATAATCTCCGCAGCGCGCTGGGTGCGTGGATCGCCGCTACTAACGGACGCGCGATCAATGAGCAAATGGCTTTCTACGCGCCTCGCCTGGTGAGGTTCTACCTTAAAAGTGACGTCACCCGAGATTTTGTGCGCGAAGAAAAGGAGCGGGCATTTGCTTCGGCGAGTGTGATCGAGATTCGCGCCGAAGAACCGGAAATTATTTTTCAGAACGACGGCGATGTAGCAGTAATGCGATACCGCAAAAAGTATCGGATTGAGAATGGCCGCCAAAGTCGACGCGGCGAAGTAATTCAGGAATTGAGATGGCGGCGGGTGGCAGACGCGTGGCGCATTTTTTACGAGCGCGACATCCGCGTATTGAGGTGAGGGGCACTGGGCAGAAGGCAGAGGTCAGAAGGCAGGGGTCAGAAGGCAGAGGTCAGGGGTCGGAGAAGAAGCGACTGCGGCTCTGCCGCGTTCCGTGCGGAAAGGCTCTGCCTTTCCGCAAAGTTTCAAATCAATTTGAGGCTATGCCTCCGTTGATTCCGAGGCATAGCCTCGGAGCTGGGTGTATGGTCTTGCCGGAAAGGCAGAGCCTTTCCGCACGGAACGCGGCAGAGCCGCAGTCGGCTTGTTTTCCGACCCCTGACCTCTGCCGTCTGACTTCTGCCTTCTGACCGACCCTTTGCCTTTTGCCCTTTGCCCTCTTTCTTCTGCCTTCTGATCTACCCTTTGCCCTTTGCCCTCTGCCCTCTGCCTTCTGCCCTTTGCCCTTTGCCTACTGCTCCCCGTCTCGCCGGATCACCACTAACGACAAATCATCCATAAGCGGGTACGCGGCGGCGAAATCCTGGACCGCTCCCAGTATCGAAAACAAGATGGTCTCAGCTCCCGTTGTTCCCGGTCCTTCTTTGACCGCGTCACGAAATTGTGCCTCGAGGCGCGCTAAACCAAACTCTTCTTCCGTATTGTTAACCGACTCAAACACGCCATCGGTGTAAGCCAACAAACCATCCCCGGCGCCGAGACTGACCGTCCCGCGGACATAACGCGCTGACGGCATGACGCCGACCAGAGTTCCCCCTTCTGAGAGCAACTCCAATTCACCGTTTGCTCGCAGCAGCAACGTGGGAGGATGGCCGGCGCTGCAATACTCGAGCGTGCCATTAACAGGATCCAGGCTGGCGACGAATAAGCTTGCCAACGGCACGTGCGAGCCGGTAAGGCACAGGTCGCGATTGACGCCGGCAACTATCGACTCGGGATCCGAATGGATTGCCGCGCGTGTTGCCACCAGTTCAACCATGTGCGTGGTCCACATACCGGCGGCCAGTCCCTTACCGCATATGTCGCCGAGCGCCAGGATCACGCGGTTGCTCGTTTTTTTGATTGTAAAAAAGTCACCCGGTAAGTGGCGGACGGCAAAGATCTCGCTGGCAATTTCAAAGCTGCCGTGACGGACCAGGCGTGGCGCACACAACTTGCGGTGCACTTGCGCTGCTTCAAAAATTTCAGAATGCAGATCAGCATAATCCCGCTGCAGCATGGCGATCTTCAGTTCCATCTCCTGTCGCACGGCTTTGACGGAACTTCTCTGCCGCAGAGGAGGCTGAAGCTTGATAACGTGGCTGGTCGCTAATGCTGAATTAAATGCACGCTGACTCATGGGAGAGTCTCCTTGCCGAGTTGATAAAGCGAGGTTCTAAAGTGGCACAGACTCTCGCCTGTGTCTGGCTGGTAGGGTCACAGACGGACTCCACTAGCCAACGAATTTATAGCCACTGCCGTGAACAGTAAGAATGAACCTGGGTTCTTCCGGGTTCGGCTCCAACTTTTGCCGGAGGTGGACGATGTGTGTGTCCACCGTGCGCGTGTTCGGATAATTTTCGTAGCCCCATACGGCATCCAGTAAGCGATCCCGGCTAAGCGTTTCAGTGGGATGAGCACAAAAGTATGCCAGCAAAGAAAACTCTTTTGCTGAAAGCTCGACCGGCTTGCCGGCCCGCAAAACTTCATTGCTGCGAATGTTGATTTCAACGTCACTGAAGCGATAAATCTCCGCTGCTGCCTGCTGCGGCGAAGCGCGCCGCAACACGGCCTTTACCCGCGCCATCAATTCTCGAATTGAGAACGGTTTAGTTACGTAATCGTCTGCGCCCAGCTCAAGGCCAACAACCTTATCGATCTCCTGGCCTCGTGCAGTCAGCATGATGATCGGTAACAAGGGACGTTTGATCTTCAATTGCTTACAAACATCAAGACCACTCAGACGGGGCATCATCACGTCCAGCACCACCAGATCGGGATTGTCTTCAAGGGCACGTTCAAGTCCTGCCACGCCGTCGCAGGCGCTGATTACCTCGTAACCCTCGTACTCGAAATTGTCGCGCAGACCCTGGACCATCGCCGGTTCGTCCTCAACGATCAGGATGCGCGTCTTGCTGCCGTTATTGTGCTCCGAGACGGATTTGCTATCGGTGACCGCCTCGCGCGAATTGCCGCCACCGCCGTTTGAGTGCTCGTTTAATTTCAATTTTCTGCTCATAGTGGGACCGTTCCTTCGGAGGCGCCATTCATGCGCGAGTGTGTGACGCGAGATGTTACCGGCAGCGAGAGAACAAATTTGCTGCCTCGTCCCGGTGCGCTTTCAACGGCAATATCTCCGCCGTGAGCCTGGCTTATGTGCTGCACCAGCGAGAGGCCGAGGCCGCTTCCTTTCGTGTTGTGTACCAGGGGATCTCCCGCCCGGTAAAACTTCTCGAAGATCTTGGACTGATCGTTTCGGCCGATGCCGATCCCATGATCCTCAACTTCAAGCTTCACCACACCGTTTTCTCTAAATAGTTTTACTCCGAGAAATTTGTCATCATCCGAATATTTCAAGGCATTGTTAATGAGATTCACCAGGGCGCGCGCAATCGCTTCACGATCCAGCTCCAGCGCCGGCAGATTTGGATCGATGTTCTCTTCAAGCGCAAAGCCCTGCTGCTCAATCTGGTAACGATAAGAATCGAGGGTGTTCCGCACTAGTTCGGCGATATCAGTTTTGCGGAACTCATATTCTTTGCGACCGGCCTCGATGCGCGAAAAATCCAGAATGTTATTAATCAGCGCCGTCAAGCGTTCGCTCTCTTTGCGAATAATTCGATAGTACTGCTGCTTCTTGTCTGCAGTCGTGATGCGGCCGAGCTCGAGCGTTTCCGCGTATAGACGAATCAGTGCGAGCGGCGTGCGTAATTCATGAGAAACATTCGAAACAAAGTCCGACTTTAACCGGGCCAGCGCCATCTCCTTGCTGACCATGTGTTTTGTAAGCACCAATCCGCCGATGATTACCAGCGAAAGAATGCCAAGGATCAAAAAGCTGCGGTGCATCCATGTTTCACCCAGTTGCTTCACGCTGGTTCCCTGAAACTTTATGCCGAGCGCCAGCCCATTAAAAACGCCATCGAACTTGCGCATCACTTCCGGCTTTCCGTCTCCCCATCCGGTTGAGAGCGCCAGTGGTTTCATATCGTGCCCACCTTCGGCGTCGGCCGGGTATACGATCATCGCCAGCCGGTTGCCCCCCTGGTCGGTCAGCTTTTCGTTGATCAATTCCTCCAGCGCTTGCGGAAAGAAAGTATTTTTAAGATAAACGGGATCAAAGGTGGCTCCGCCCATGACGGGCCGGTCACTATCGGCTGTCTGCGGCAACGTGAACAAAACCGTCGACGAGTAAAGCTCACCTTCATCACGTTTCACCGTGGAGGTGTAGAAAATATACGGCCGGGGTTTCTTGCGCATTTCCGCAACCAGCGACTTGCCCTCGATGCTGAACCAGCCGTGGTAAGTTTGCGCAGCTCGATCATGCTCCTCACGGGCATTCTTGTCGTTCATTAGCTGGGGCTGAGAACGAAAGACCATGTTCTTCCCATCGAAAAGGAAGATGTGAGAAAAGGCCGTGCAGCGCGACAACATGGCATCCAGCCGTTTTTCTTTCTCCGTTTGATCAGCATCCGGCGATGGGAAATTGCTGCGCACGTCTTCAGCCATGGTGTAGGCCTTCTTATTAATCTTCTTTTCGCTGATGGCGAGCATCTCCTGAAAATCGCGGTGGATAGCCGCCTCCAGAACTTTGTCGCGATCGAACGACATTAACTGGCTGAAGTTCAGATAGATCAGCCCAGCCGTCGGCAACAGCACCGCCAGTCCTAGCGTGAGCATCAACCGAAAGCGGTTAAAGCCCCGCAGCACTCTTGTCTTCTTCAAGTTCATTCGTTTAGTTCGTGGTCAGTTGTTGGTAGTCAGTTGCATGTCGTTTACTCAGCGACTAATGACTGACAATTCATTCAGTTCGATGGCTTAACCGTTCCCATGGGCGTGCAGCATACCCCCGGTTGTCTCAGCGCGTGTTAAGGCGAGGTAAAAAGATGTCAAGAGTTGTGAACTTTCGGCCGATACGAATGCGAAATATCGCAGGCAATAAGATTAGCCACAGATTAACGCAGATGTGAACGGATCAGAAGTAACCGCGCTAGCTGGGTAAACAGGTCAACACCACCGCGCGGTAGCGGGTGGGTAAGACCGGATCGAGATGGACGTTCTTCATGTCGGCGCCGCAACCCGGTATAGTTCACCAGTCAATATTTACTGTTTACTGTTTTACTGCTTATGACAACTCTACCAACACTGAGTGACATTCACGATGCCCGCCGAATGATAGCGGGTTCGGCGATACGTACTCCGCTTGTTCGGCTGAACGCGCGGGAAACTTCGGCCGAGATTTACCTTAAACTCGAAAACCTACAGCCGATCGGCTCATTCAAGATTAGAGGCGCGGCGAACGCCATGGGCCATTTACAGCCAGCGACTTTAACTCGCGGAGTATTAACCGCGTCCGCAGGAAATATGGCCCAGGGCGTCGCCTGGCGCGCGCGTGATCTTGGCGTTCCCTGCACCGTGATGGCGCCCGAAACAGCGCCGGAGACGAAGGTTAAAGCAATTGAAAGGCTGGGCGGACGGGTGATAAAAGTTCCCTTTGAAGAATGGTGGCGCGCGTTTGAAACGCGCACTTTTCCGGGTATGGAGGGGACGTTCATTCATGCGTTTGATGATCTGAATGTGATGGCCGGCAACGGCACGATTGCGCTCGAGATCCTGGAAGATTGTCCGCACGTCGACGCGGTGGTGATTCCCTGGGGCGGTGGCGGGTTGGCTTGCGGTATTGCCGCCGCGCTGCGGGCTGTGCATTCGAAGTGCCGGATATATGCAGCCGAGGTCGCGACGGCGGCGCCTCTGGCTGCCTCGCTCGCAGCAGGAACTCCGCAAGCTGTCGATTATCAACCATCCTTCGTGGACGGTATCGGCGCAAAAATGGTATTTCCGCAGATGCTTGAGCGCGCGCAAAAGCTGATTGATGGCTCGCTCGTTGCAGAGTTGGAAGAAATAAGATCTGCGCTTCGTCTAATGGCGGAACGCAATCGCATAATTGCGGAAGGCGCCGGCGCATGTGCGCTTGCGTGCGCTTTGGCGGGAAAAGCGGGTGTAGGCAAAGTGGTCTGTATTGTCTCAGGCGGAAATATAGATTTCGCGAGCCTGTGCGAAATACTGACAGTCGCCTGATTTGAAGTAAAAACCTTCATTAAAAATACGAGTGGAAAAATAAAAACTATACGAAGGGTTTACTGGTGACCACTTACGCGCTGACCGGGCTGAACAAACCGCGGATGCTTTGATAAACCTTGCGGAAGAATCGGACTACTCGTGGCAGGAGCCAAAAGGAAAAGACCAAGCCTGCCGCTATGATCAGAAAAACAAGTAATGGCAAGAAAACGGCCGCGCCAACGGTTAATACCGCCAGAAGATCTTCACCCAAACTGACCACAATATTTGAAACAGGTTCAGGGCTTGTATTGACGAGCGCCCGCGCGGCTGCTTTAGTTCCATGTGAAGTCAGCGCCAGTCCGCCGCCCAGTAACAACGCGATCACCTGGATACTTCTGTCGAAGTCCCCGAAGGCAGTCGCCGCCAACACGGCCCCGGCGGGGATGCGAATGAAGGTGTGGATTATGTCCCAGACGCTGTCAACAAGTTGAATCTTGTCGGCGATGAATTCGATGACAAAGAGAAAGAGCGCTACGCCAATTACCCACCAGTTGGTTACCACATCTAGATCGCCGGGCAGTTTCAGATGGGCGAAGCGTCCCAGCAGGCCCAGAGTCGCGACGGCGGCGTAAAGATTAATCCCCGACACCCATGACGCTCCCATGCTGACAGCGAGTGTTGAGATGAAGTTCATCGCGCCCGATTATACGACAACGATGGCCTCGAGGTTCGGACGCCTTCTGACCTTCAACTCTGTGAGTTTTGACCTCCTGCCTTCTGACAATGGTCTACTCCTGCCTCCTGCTCCTACGGTCTGTTCCCGCACCGGAATCCCCGGCATGATTTCTTGATATCCTGCAGCTAAGCTGCGTTTTTGAATTCACATTGATAACGCGCACATCCGTACCCTAATGACAACCTCAATTTTTATTGTCCTCGTCTTACTTTTTATCGCACTTGTTCTCTTTGCCATCGAGCGAATTCCCATTGAGATCGTCTCAATCGTGCTCGTGATGGCCCTGGTGATCACCAACACCCTCTCGGTGACCGAGGCGTTTGCTGGTTTTGGAAACGATATAGTCATCACTATTGCGGGGCTGTTTATTCTGACCGGAGGGTTGGCAAAAACGGGGGTTGTCGATGTGGTTGGCCGCCGCCTGCACCGTATTGCGGGTGACAGCGAGTTCCGCATCACCGCTTTGATCATGATGGCCGCGGCACTGTCCGCTGCGGTCATGAAAAATACCACTACAACAGCGATGTTCTTACCCGTGGTGTTGGGCATCGCGGCGCGGAGAAACATCAGCCCGTCGAAAGTCCTCATCCCGCTCGCGTTCGGCGCCATCCTCGGAGGCACCTGTACGCTAATCGGAACTTCTACCAACCTCGCGGTCAGCGGTGCGTTGCCGCGCTATGGCATGCAGCCGTTCACGATGTTTGAGCTCACCAAGGTTGGCGTACCTATCGTCGGCGTCGGCATGCTCTACATGTTGTTGCTGGGCCTGCGTCTTTTGCCCAGGCGTGAGTCGGCCAAGTCGCTGACCGAGCAGTATCACGTGCGCCAGTACATGACCGAAGTGATCGTGTTGGACGACTCGCCTTTGATCGGCAAGACGCTCGGCGAAGCGCGCATCAGCGACGAACTGGATCTGACGGTGCTGGGAATTCTGCGCGGTCCCAGACAATACCGGGTGGCGCCTCACTCTCATGAGCAAATCAAGGCTGATGATCTCTTGCTGGTCCAGGGACGAGTGGAAGACATTCTCAGGGTAAAGAGCGAAGCAGGAATTGAAATTAAGCCTGAGTTTACGTTGAGTGATGCGCAACTCGAAGGCACCGATGTTGAACTCTTCGAAGCCATGGTGCCAAAAGGTTCCGATTTTATTGGACGCAGTTTGAAACAGCTGCAATTTCAAAGACGATATGAGTTGGTGGTACTGGCAATCAATCGCCACGGTGTGAATTTGTTGTCGAAATTGAGCACGGTCAGGATAAGGTTCGGCGACGTACTGTTGATGCAGGGTAATCGCGAACGAATTGAAAACCTTGCTGCCGACGATCAAATTCTTTTGCTCGAAGAAATTTCGGAACGTCAGGCGCGGCCGGCTAAGAGGCGCTACGCATTACTCGCTTTTGCAGTGTTTCTATTTTTCTCAGTGACTCACCTGGTTCCTCTTCCCATCGCAGTTCTGATTGGAGTCTTAATCCTGCTGGCCAGCCGCGCCGTGCGCACCTCGGAAATTTACGAAATGATCGAATGGCGCTTAATTATTCTCATTGCCTGCATGATTAGTTTTGGCGTCGCCATGGAAAAGAGCGGTGCGGATCAATACCTCGCGGATCTGATTGTTCAGGCCACTGGTCACTACGGTGCAACCGCGGTGCTGGCCGGATTCTTCATCATGACGGTGGCGTTGACGCAACCAATGTCAAACCAGGCTGCCGCCCTCGTGATGCTGCCGATCGCGGCAAAGACGGCGATCGCCCTGGGACTGAACCCCAGGACGTTTGCGGTGGCGGTAACCTATGCGGCTTCGTGCTCGTTCCTGACTCCGCTCGAGCCCGCCTGCGTTCTGGTTTACACCCCCGGACGTTATCGTTTTTTTGATTTTGTGAAGGTGGGTTCGGTATTAACCATCGTGGTATTTGCGATTGTGATGTGGCTGGTTCCTATCTTCTGGCCGCTATATCAGTGAAGCCGCTCCAGGCCGAAAACAAATAGCCAGAAACTCCCACGGATACATAGATAGAACTAACCAGGTGCAAACGACATAAGCTGCCAATTGCCGATTTGCGATTGCCGCCGGCAACCTTCGCCGGCGGATCCTAACGTGGAATCACTCTTGAGATGTCGTAGCTCAACGAGATGGCCGGTTTCCAAACGTACCGGTCTATTGTTGTCACGTTTTGGCTCTTGCCAAGTTTGGCTCCTTCAAAAAAGTTGCCGCCCAGGATCTGTTGCTTGCCGATGAAGGTTCCAAAAGTAAGGAACACCTTGCGCCCATAAAGATTAGTTGATCCGCCAAGCAAATATTCCACGTCGAAATCATTGTCAGTCTTTTTTCCGGTTATGCCGGTTGTAAAGTAAAAATCGTGCGCACCGAAATTTGTGAATCGGCTGTGAAGCAGCGCCAACGGAGTCAGGCGATACTTTGAGCTCGACGTTACACCGACTATGCGCGTCAGCGTCTGTCCGTTGGTCAGATTGCCTTGCCGGTCGCGAGCGAAGCCCGCAATCTCATCGTAAGTCCTTTGTTCTAACGACGTATATGCGAACCCTAGCGCCAGATTAAAGGGAATGCCACCGATACGAATTTCATTTTTCAACTCGTCGGTGGGCGCGGAACCGCCAGTGGTGACTATTTTTTCCAGTTTCTTCGTCTTGGAAAAGCTATAACTAAAAGAAAAGCCGGGCTTCCAGGTTAAACGCTTCCGGAAAAGTTTTGCATCACCCACGTCGTCGGGAATCTCATCACCAACTTTCACGTCGCTTATAAGATTCTGCGAGAGCCCCCCGTAGGCGCCGAATGTGAAGAGCGCGCGGTCGTTCAAGAAACTTACAGAAGGGCCGATCAGGTATTCCAGATCGATATTATCGTCGTGCTTCCCAGTGACGCCGAAGGAAAAGAAAAGACTCCCCTGTGGGTAATCTAGTAGACGAGAATTCAGAAACACCATCGGCAGCAGCCGCCGCGGCGAGTCTTGTCCCAAGCCGATCACATTGGCGCTTCCCGTGCCGGTGGGGTTTCCCTGCGCATCAAGCACAAACCCCTTGACACTCTTGAACGTTTGCCTCGGCAATGGTGAATAGACCATCCCGCCCGATAGCATGAAACGGGGCCGGCCGAGTTGTAGCACTTCGTTGATTTGTCCGGTAGGAGCAACGTTATTCCCAGCATTTCCGCCCGACCCGCCTGCCGCCGGCGAGGGTGTGGGCGAGGCCGTTCCACTCTGAATTCCCGGTCCACCAAAAGCATTACCGAATGAATTTCCAAGGGAGCCATCGCTGGATTGGCCGCCGGTACCAGCGGACGGCGGTATGCCCTCTCCTACGGTTGTGCCCGGAGGAGTTCCGCTTTGTTGCCCAGCCGTTCCGGCGCTTTTGGCTTTATCCTCAAGCTTCTCGCGCTTTACAGAAACCGTAGCCAGGCTCAACTCGAATTTCTTAGGTACGTCAAAAGTGCGGGCAAAAAGACCTTCTTCTCCTCTCATCTGCTCGGTGAAGAGAAACATTTTTTGCATGTCCTCTCCCTTTGTGCGAAGACTATTAAGCTTGCCTTGATAGCCAGCTCCGCCCAATAGCTCGTCAACACCATTCGCATAGGCGAGAAATTGATTGGTGCAATTGAAGCCACTGCAAGAAAGTGAATTGTCTTTTAAGTTCGTGTCCTGGTTGAATTCAGTCGCTAACTGCCTGAGGTCGGCAGCCATCGCTGCAATCCTGGTGATCTCTTTTTGCGCCTGGTTAAGTGCGTCGAAGTAGGCAACAAAATCATAAGTTGCCAGCGTGTTGTTGATTGACTCTGCGAAGTTGCATGTTTGGTATGTATCCAACTGTTCGTTGCGCAGGTTCCGCAAATCTTTTGAGTAGAGAGAGAACAAATCTTCGGTGCTTCCCAGGATCACAGCCGCACCCTTCTGCTTGATCCGCGGGTTAAGCAGTGCATTGAACGTAGCCGACAGAGCTATCGCCGGCGGACCGGGAGAGGCATAAAGTCCACTCGCGCGAATTTTGTCGAAGACTCTTTTCATTTCACGATTAGCATCACAAGGTCGAGTACCAGGCGCACACCCGGGAAGAGTAAGCAGACGAGTTTCAATCAACTCTAACTTCTCTGAAGTACCAACGCCGGCTGGCGTAAGCGCTTCTCCTGATTGTTGGCCGGCTGCCGGGAGTGTCGGAGAAAGGCTTGGAGGCAGAATGAGTTTCAGAAAGTCTGTCACCGCGGTGCTGACAAGTTCCTGTTGTGCTACAGAAATCCTGTAATCGTAGACAAACGGGTTCATGTGAAGCACCGATACGTGGCCCGCGCCTCTGTTAAACATGAGTCTGCCCGTCGACTGATTAATGGCGAACGGCCGGGAGTCAATGACCAGGCCGCGCGTTTCCTCCTGCTTCCTCCAGGCTTCGATTTGCGCAGCTGTTTGACACTGCCCGATCTTGACGTCGTTGAGTGTTTGCGCGAGCGTTGGGCCGCAGCAGTACAGAGTGAGAATAGCCGCAAAGGCAAGAGCCGACCTGCTTTTCATAAGACAGCCTCCAAACGTTTGGGATCTAAATCAAAAAATCAAACTTTCCACGCATTCAGTTGCGCCACCACCGCTGGGTTTATGCGTACCCCGCTGTTAAAAGGCGTGTCGCCGAAATCGTGAATGCCGCAAGCGACTTGTTTAGTAGCATCAGCAAAAAACACCGGGCTCCCGCTTTGACCCCCGAACGTGAAGATGTCGTAGAAGATGCGCGCCGGAGTGATCCGTTTGATGGAATTTCGCTCGAACCACTGGGTGCCTTCCGGAACATCGTCGGGATACCCCGAGAGAATGGGTTTGTTGGCCAGCAAAACCGGATCTGTAAAGTCGCCAAACCCGAAAACGCCGAGGATGTTACCCAATGGAAGATTGGGCGGAAGGATGATGGCTCCAAAATCAAAGTCGAGATTTCCATTCAGGCGCCAACCGTCGTGAACCCGTAGGTTTTCCTGCTGAATTTCAACCCAACTGAACGGCGGCGGGGGCGACGTGGTCTCACCATTTCTTGCCGGCATCACCAGGATTTTTGATACGAGTCCGTGAGCAGCCGTGCCCGGGCGAAAGACGGCAATGCAATGACCGGCGGTAACCAGAGTACGTGGCGAGATGAACCACGCAGTGCCGGTGCCGAGAGTGCCATCGCGAGCTGTGATCAAAAGGTCACATACCTTTCGGAACGGAACTACTTTGGTGTCTGCCACTCGCGTACGCTGGGCCGGACTCGCAGCCATCTCTAAATGGGAAGGGCCTTTGGGTTTGCGTCGCGGCTTTTGTTTTCTGCGACCGAAAGACAACTCACTGATGTCGCGAAGCTTGCGTTTGGGCAATCGAGGTAGCTCGGCGGCGTGTTTGGCCAACTCTTCAGTTAAATCGCGAGACGGCCGTCTGCCATTCGCTGAACGAGAGGCTTTTCGATGCTTGGGAATCTTGCCAGTTTTAAAGCCAGAAATGCCTGCAGTGGGCTTCTTCCGGGAAGTTTTGGTATTGCTCGTTTGGTTCGGCAAGAGGCCTCCGACTAGCGCGCGTTCATAAGAAGGTTGGGGCTCATTGTTATATGTCGCGTTTCGCAGATTCATTTCACCTGAATTCTGCCTGGGATTAGAAATTCTCTTAATTGGGTTAGTACGCTGTATCGGGTGCGCTCTTTGCGCCCAGTTTAGTTTCGACTTCGTTAGCCCATTAACAGTCGCTGCAAGGTCCGACCAAGCCAACTCGGATAACGTACTCTAGTCAACGTTCCGCGCGTGATAAGCGGGCGGTCCTGCTGATTTTCATTAAGCGGTCTTGGCGCCGGCGGGATTGCCGATTCTGACGGTGTCCAAACCCATTCAATCTCATCGAAATTCTTCATAACAAAAAAATACCGCCAAACAAAAGCAGGAAGTGTCGAATAAATTCGGCCCTGATAAATCGGATGACCGCTCACTGTCGTATTTGACTTCCACAATTCGTAGGTACCCGAGAACGCGACCCTCTGGTACTGAGCGTACGCACCACGAACATGCTCCATGTAAGCGTTAAATCGTCCTTTGCCGTCAAAGTCGTACCAGGTCAGCGCCGCGGTGTGAAAATATCCTTCGCGTTGGGTAAAACCCACCGGCTTATCATTGGCATCGTACGTCACCTCATATCCAGCCGTCTGGGGTGGTGCGAAGGGAGCGCCCTGGACGTGACCAATCATCTGCAAAAGACCGGCGTGAGAGGTAACCCATGGGCCATATAGAGTATCAAGCACAACCTTGGGATCCTTGGGCTCAAATCCCTGGCCACCGGTCACATTGTCGGGCGCAGGCTCGCGAGGTCCTGGTTCTACTGGTCCAACGGCTCGCGGATCCACATTGTCTTCTGGCATGCGTTACTCCTCTCAACTTGTGGGATCAGTCTCATCGGCATCGGTGCAAGGCGGATGTGAGTAAGACTGAGTAGGGTCTATCAACTGCAACAGCAGGTATAGCTCGTTGGGGCTCTGCACAAAAGGGCGCCGCTGCTAGTGGCGCAAACGCAGTGCGCAGTAGTTCCAGCAATAGGTGCAGCGCAGAGCGATTTCATTAGCACCGTGGCTTTAGCCGGGTGATACGAGAAGTGCTGCGATTTCTTTAACCGTTTTAACGGTTTCTCGCGTGTGCCCAAAAACCGTTGAAACGGTTGGGAGCCCATGATGATTGACTGGGTCACCGGGCTAAAGCCACGGTGCTAATGAGATCGCTCCGCGACAACCACATCAGACTGTTTGTGCAAAGCCGCTCGTTGGGATGCGCGCAAAAAATAGGCGACCTGTCAGCTTGTGTCAAGATTTCTGAAACACTGGTGAATGCAATATTTCCCTCTCCCATTCGTCTACGTAGTAGTGCTGAGTACTGGGGTACTGAATGCTGAGTGCCGCTTAAACCGGAACAATGGAAACTGATGGAGGAACGCATGAACGTCCAAAGGTACGCGCGGGTCGCCGGAGTTCTCTTTCTCATTTCACTCGTGGCCGGCGGATTTGGTGAGGCTTATGCTCCGTCTAAACTGATTGTCGCTAGTGACGCCGCCGCCACGGTCGCAAATCTACGGAATTTCGACTTCACGTACCGGCTGGGTTTTGCCGCTTTCTTAATAGAGTCGTTGTGCGACACGGCACTGGCGCTCATTTTCTATGTATTACTTAAACCTGTGAATAAATACCTGTCGCTGCTGGCCGCGTTCTTCGGACTGATGGCCACCGCTACTTTCGCATTCGCTGAAGCTTTTTATTTCGCGCCGGTGCTCATCATGAAAGGCCCGGGGTTGCAGAGCTTCTCACCCGACCAACTCAATTCCTTGATCCTGCTGTCGATGAAGTTCTATGGCTTCGCCGGCATGACGCTGACCGCGTATTACGGCCTGGCTTGGATTGTGCGAGCCACGCTGATGTGGCAGTCGGGTTATTTTCCCAAACTCATCGCCGTGCTAATGGCCATCGGCGGAATCGGCTTTGTGGTAAGGAACTTCCTGCTGGTATTGGCGCCCGCCTACGCATCGGACTTGTTGCTGATGTTGATGGTTCCGGGTGGGTTGATAATGACGGGATGGTTGCTGGTAAAAGGCATTGACCTGCACAAGCGGGACCAGTGGGCAAGTCATTAGCCGCAGCTAAAGCGGATAAGATGGATCAGAGGGCAACGTGGCTGCTCAAGCTTTCCGTTGCTCCATTTCATCCGCGTAAATCTGCTTCTAGTTCCTTCTGTCACCTTGCGGTTGGTCTTCGATAGGAACACGCAATTAGGTGGCGCCAACGGCATTCTTCGGCAGTGCCGCTTTTCGCGGAATCGCTGACTTAACCGGAACTGTTACCGTCGAACGAAGTTCTTTCCAGTGGATCGAAACGTCGGCAAGTGGCACTGCGAGCGCAAGGCAAGCCCAGATCACTGCCTGGACGATCTCAATTCCCTGCGTTTCTAACCCCGTGACTCCCAAAACAAAACGCCCGGCAATGAATACGAGAGCGATGGCATAACTGCGCGTGGCCCATTGTCGATGCAACGCGATCTTGCGCTTGTATGCGAACAGACCAGCGAGGGCAGTGGCGCCGATCAGCATGAGCGCGTCCACGATTCCCAATATCGTGAACGAACGAGGCCCACCCATGCGCTCCTGAAAATACTGGATATAGGCGCCGAGCGGCGCGAGCCCAAAGGCACCCAGCACGTACATCCGTCCCATAACCCGATGCGCTCTGGTAAAACGCTGGCGCAGCCGATCGGAAAACTGGAAAGGCGCAAACAGCAACACGATGGCGCCAAAGATTCCATGCGGCAACAACCACCACTTGAAGGGTCCGTAGTGTTGCCAGGCGGGATGGTTTGAATCAGCCAGAAAGCGCTCGTTGTGATACATCACATACGTGCTGGCGACAGCAATAATTGAAAAGGTGACGTATTTCGCGTTGATTTTCATATCGGGCTCCTTCTATCTGCTAACGCGAAGTTTGGAGAAGTTTTGGGTCACAGAAAAAACTGTGAATGGTAAATGGTGAATCGTAATAATCGGGGCAAGCAGTGGACGCGTTGATTGGTACTTACAATATTTCTTGCCCTGATTCGTCTAGAGAAAAGAGTACTGAGCGTTAATCAGTCAGACTTGAGCCCTTACTCCCGAGGAAAAACATGAAAGCTGCCGTGTACACGAATTATGGAACTCCGGATGTCGTTCAAGTCGCGGAAGTTGAAAAGCCGGTTCCCAATGACGATCAGGTCTTGATCAAGGTGCGCGCAGCGTCCGTCAATCCAGTTGATTGGCGCTTAATGAAAGGCGAACCTCGCGCGCTTCGCATAATGCCGCGCTTATTTAGGATGCCGGTTGGCCGGCCCGGAGTCGACGTGGCGGGCGAAGTCGCGGCGGTTGGCAAAAACATCAAGCAGTTCAAAGCGGGCGATGCGGTCTTCGGGGCGTGTCCCGCCGCGATTGCCGAATATGCGTGCGCAAAGCAATCAGGCATTGCAATAAAGCCGGCGGAGATCACCTTCGAGCAAGCTGCTTCGGTAAACGTGGCAGGCTTGACGGCGTTACAGGGGCTGCGCGACAAAGGAAAACTGCAGCCGGGTGAGAAGATCCTTATTAATGGCGCAGCCGGAGGCGTGGGCACATTCGCCGTGCAGCTCGCCAAGATTCTGGGCGCGCAAGTGACCGGGGTGTGCGGCACCAGGAACCTGGCTATGGTGCAGTCCATCGGCGCAGATGAAGTCATCGATTACACCTGGCACGACTTCACCACTAACGATCAGCGCTATGACTTGATTTTCGATTGCATTGGCAACCATCCCTTTGCGGACTGCAGACGCGTTCTGAATCCGAAAGGAAGATTTGTCATGATTGGCGCAGCGCATGACATCTCGTTGACTGAGCTTATGACGACTCCGATGAAGGCGCTTTTGTTGTCCGCCTTTGGCAAACAGAAAGCCATCCCATTTATTTCCAAGGCCAGCCAAAGCGATCTTATGTTCATTGCTGAACTAATGGTGAAGGGCAAACTGCGACCCATCATCGATAAGATTTATCCGTTAGAAGAAGCCGCGTCTGCCTTGCGACATGTTGAGCAGGGACATGCGAGAGGTAAGGTGGTAATAACGATCAGTGCCGAGTGCTGAGTACTGAGGGCTGAGTACTGAGTATTGAGTGCCGAGTGCTGAGTGCCGAGTGCTGAGTACTGAGCAAGCAATGAGTGCTGAGCAAGCAATGAGTACTGAGTCTTGAGTACTGAGTGCGATCACGCGGAGCGATTTCATTAACACCGCGGCTTCGGCCCGGTAAAAAAAAGCGCTGCCAAACTTTCCGGAACCGTTTTAACGGTTTTACTTTTCCATGGAAAACCCTTTGAAATGGTTCACGCGATCCTATCGCTCCTTTGGATCACCGGGCCCTAAGTCGCGGAAACATCGGCAACCAACTCATATGACCGCAAGCGCGCGTCATGATCGTAAAGATGCGACACCATCATCAATTCATCCGCTCCCGTTAAAGCTATAAAGCTTTCGACTTCCCTTCTCACAGTTTCCGGTGCACCAACAATCGAGTGCTTCAGCATGCGCGAAGCGTGGGCTTTTTCTGCTGGAGTCCAATACTGTTCAATATCATCGATGGGTGGTTGCAGTTTTCCGGGAGCACCTCGCACCAGGTTTGTGAACGACTGCTGTACCGTGGTGAACAATCGTCTCGCTTCTTCATCAGTGCCAGCGGCAACAACATTTACGCCCACCATTGCATACGGACGATCAAGCTGTTTTGACGGCTTGAATTGTTCGCGATAGATCGCGAGTGCTTCAAGGAGTGAATCAGGCGCAAAGTGTGAAGCGAAGGCGTAAGGCAGCCCCAGCGTCGCGGCGAGCTCTGCGCCAAACGTACTTGATCCCAAAATCCAGATTGGAACGTTTGTGCCGGCGCCCGGTACTGCGCGGACAGGCTGGCCTTTCTTCGCTTCTCCCAGCAACAACATCAACTCCAATACGTCTTCGGGAAAACTATCAGCGCGCACTGTCGCGCGCCGCAAGGCACGCAGCGTCAATGCGTCGGTGCCGGGAGCGCGACCCAAACCCAGATCAATGCGGCCCGGATAGAGTGATTCGAGCGTGCCGAACTGTTCCGCTACCACCAGCGGTGAATGGTTGGGCAGCATGATGCCGCCGGAGCCCACGCGAATCGTCGAGGTGCCGCCGGCAAGGTAACCAATAACGACAGAGGTCGCAGCGCTGGCGATGCCGGTCATGTTGTGATGCTCGGCTACCCAGTAACGAGTGTAACCAAAGCGTTCCGCGTGCTGGATCAACTCGAGACTTTTGCGCAGCGCCTCGCGCGGTGTTTCACCGAGGATCACTGGAACGAGGTCGAGAATCGAGATAGGAATCATGCGACGGTAGGCAAGCGCAGCAGGCACGAAGCGCTGCCTACTGCTGCTGCCGACTGCTCCTGCTACTTCTTACTGCTCTTGGATTCAATAGCGTGGCCGGCGAGTTTGGTGGCAATGCTGGTGAGGTGAGACTCTTCGCCCGTTGGCGTGCGCGGTTCGCGATAGTACATCGCAAACGAACCAAGCACTTTGCCTTTGCTCGACAAGATCGGAGTGGACCAGCAAGCGGCGACGCCAATGGCCCAGGCAAAGTTGCGATACTCCTCCCACAACGGGTCCGTAGCGATATCCGTAACGACCACAGGCTTACCCCGAAACATGGCGGTCCCGCATGAGCCCTGCTTTGGGCCGATCGGCTGGCCATCAATTACCTTAACGTAGTTTTCAGGAAGACTCGGTGCTACGGCATGCTTCACATGGTTGCCGTCTTCGCTGAGCAGCAGGATGGAACCGATCACCTCGGGTGATTCTGCTTCGATCATCAACAACAGCTCCGAAAGAATGTCGTTGAGCGGCGCATTTGCGCCGATCATTGATTCGATACGCGCTTGCTCGGCGAGGAATTGCTCGGAATCCTGAGGTCGAGGCAAGTGCATTTCCTGAGTTTTGGCGAGTTCGGATTCTCGGGTTGGCTTTGGATCGGCCATAGCGATGGCATTCTACGCCGCGGCGCGAGAATCGTAAATCGCAGAGCCCGGAATTGGTAGATATTAATCGTGAATCGTAAATGGAAGAAGGTCGGCCGAGGATTAACGCGGATGCTCACGGATCGAAAACCCCGGGGTCTTCATTGGCTGACGAACTGTAGCCCACCTCATACCAGCCAGGATTTCCCACTCTGATCCGTTCTTATCCGCGAAAATCCGCGGCTGCCCTTAGTTAGGTATAGAGGTTGGGTCCTGTAGTTCGACTGTTGACTTTGGACTCTGGCCTCTGTTTATCGTCCCAGCGCTTTGCGAATGCGATAAAGGTGATGCCAGCTGTGACGCAGCGCGTGATCTTCGATAACGAACTGCGCCGTTACCGGCGCGCCGAAACTCAATCCGAAAGGGCCGGCCTTATCCAACTGCTCATCCGTAAATTCTCGCACGGCGGCAGCGGCGGCGCGGCTGTTGTTGCGCAGCAACTCGAGCGTGGCTGCTTTCGACACCTGCGCCTGCTCTTGCGAGTGCTTGGCATTCATGTCGTTGATAACTTCGGGAGTCACATCGGCAACGGATTTACCACCCGCAATCGCCTGCGCGACTTCAACCTCAATCGGGTAGACGCTGGCCACATGATTAACGATCACGCCGATCGTACGTTTATCGGTGGCCGAGGTCGGCGTGTTCCATTCAGCTTCCGAAAGCCCTTCGGCGAACGCCGCTAAACCGGCGGCGCCTGCTTCAATGCGACTCGCCAGGGCAGCAGCGCGCCGGCTTCCAGTTCTTATGTTAGTTTCCACTTCACTCTGTGTTTGCTTAGCAATTGCGCTCATTTCATCTCCTTAAAGATACAGTTGGTCGACCTGCCCTCCTTGTAATCCGGCAACAAAATCTGTCGTTTAACCGCACGGGGACTATGTTCGTGATGTTCTCCATTTAGTAACGCGCATAAAACGCCGCAGTTGGGCCACGCAGGTAAAAAAATCGCGAGTTGTACTGAGCGTGTCTTGGACTTTGAACCTAGGATCTCTTATTCCAAATCGTGCAGGAACTGAGCACCGCATCGCACATGGTCTATCTACTCTTGCAACTTACTCGACCGTGCAATTACCGCTTCTCTAAATTCACAAATAGTTGAGGTTCGCAGAGGCATGAAGGTTCGTCCAACTTGGCACAGTCATTGCTCAAGAGGCTGCGGCGCGTCGTCGTACTTCGAGATATTAGAAATAAGACGGCGCGCAATAGTTTGAGTGGAAGAACAATTAGCCGAGGCTTGAGATGAATATGCAAAGCAACAATCGATTCGCGAAGGCTGCGTTAGGTCTTTTCATTCTGGTCGCCACGATCGCAGGGACGCTGGCGCCGGTCACGGCCCAAACACGGCGTAAGCCGCGGCTGCGCCGGCACGTGCGCACGGTGCGTACAGTGAAACCTGAGCCACCGCTTGTCTATTACAACGTTAACGCGGGCCACGTGTTTCGTGTTCGACTGAACCAGACGATTACTTCGGAAACCGCACGAGTTGGGGATCAGTTTACGACCACCGTCGTCGATCCGGTTTACGCCAATGGTGTTGAAGTTGTACCTGCCGGCAGTGAGATTGCAGGGCGCGTCGTAAGCGTGAACCGCGCTTCGCGCCAGAGCAAAGCAGGTTCGATGGGAGTGCATTTTGCATCGCTTCGTCTGCCAACCGGGATCGCGCGTGCGATTAACGGTGACCTGACGGACGTTAATGCAACGAATGTAAATGCGGACAATGAAGGCGAAGTTTCGGGACGTTCAGCAATCAAACGTAACGTCGTATTCATTGGCGGTGGCGCGGCTACCGGCGCATTGATTGGCGCGATCGCCGGAGGCGGCAAAGGCGCCAGCATCGGTGCACTGGTTGGTGGCGGTTTGGGCGCGGCCGGTGCGGTCTTATCGAAAGGTCACGAGGCGGAAGTGAAATCAGGGACAGAATTCGGCGTAGTACTTAATCAGACTCTGTCACTGCCCGCAGCGAACGTGCGTTAGTTTTTTCAAGTCGCAAACCCCGAAACGGTTTGCGTAACAGGATCGGCGGTCGCGAAAGCGTCGCCGGTATAAGTGGCACAGACTTTAGTCTGTGGTCCTACCAAATCACAGACTAAAGTCTGTGCCACTGGTTGAAGGGGCCCGCAAGCGAAGGGGAGAGCGCGAGCGGGCCCTCTTCGTGTGTTCAGATCGTGGTAAGGAGAGTCGAACGAGAGAAGAAAATTTATCATTTATCATTTCGCATTTCGCATTTTCATTTTCCATTTCAGGTGAATTCAGATTGGAGGGGCGATTGGGAAATGGTGATGTAAGCGCAACAGAATCTCGTGGTTCTCGGCCCCATTAGGGCGAGATGTTTATAGGACGCCCAACTGCCCACAAATTTCTCGTCGCTCCAGCGAAGCGAAATATGATCGCTCTTTTAAGCGAAACTCGAAAACATTGCGCTCCGCTGCAGCGCAAGTTATCCGCTGTATAGCAATTCTATAAACTTCTCGCTCCCCTGAAGCGAAACAAATTTCACTGTTGCACTTCAATCTGAATTCGCATTGACAAATGAGAAATCTGAAAGCAGGAATGGAAAAGGTTTTTTCCTTTTACGAGGCAGCGGCGGTGCGCTTGCGATCTGTGAGGTGTGCGTATTTGGGGTTCAAATAAACCACTCGCCCGCCAACGATCGTGGCGACTGCGGCGCCGGTCATGGTGCGGCCATGAAAAGGCGTATTGCGGCTGCGCGACTTCGAAGCATTGACGTCGAAAGTCCATGCATAGGAAGGGTCAAGAATCGTAATGTCAGCGTGCGCGCCGTTCCCAAGATGACCGCGGTCTCGCAAACCAAAGATCCGTGCCGGATTTGTTGAGCACAATGACACCAGTCGTTCCAGGTCGATGACGCCGCGATGGACCAAATCGAATGCCAAACCAATCGCCGTCTCCAACCCGGTGATTCCAAACGGGGCCTCATCAAACTCAAGCGCTTTCTCGTCCGCATGATGTGGCGCGTGGTCGGTAGCGATCGCGTCAATCGTCCCGTCGCTTAGTCCTGCCATTAACACTTCTACGTGCTCGGCACTACGCAACGGGGGGCTCATCTTCATATTCGTGTCAAACTCGGCAACCGCTTCATCTGTTAGCGTCCAATGATGTGGCGCAATTTCACAACTGACATTTAGACCTTCATCTTTGGCGCGACGCACTGCCTCTAAAGAGCCATGTGTTGACACGTGCGCAATATGCACGGCAGCACCGGTGAGTTTTGCGAGCACGCAGTCGCGAATAACATCGACGTCTTCTGCCGCCGCCGGCATACCTTTCAGGCCAAGCAATAACGACCAGTGACCTTCGTGCATAACGCCGCCCGCACTGAGCGTCGGATCCTGGCAATGGTCAATGACGGGGAGTTCGAACCCGCGCGCATACTCCATGGCGCGACGCATCATGCCGGCGCTTGCTACCGGGCGGCCGTCATCTGAAACGGCAACGATGCCGGCACTCTTCATCTCTCCCATCTCGGACAATTCTTTTCCCCCTGAACCTTTGGTCAACGCGCCAATGGGAAATACATTTGCAAGTTGAGCGCGTTGCGCTTGTTCGATGACAAATCGAGTAACAGCTGGACTGTCGTTAACCGGATCGGTGTTTGGCATGGCGCAGACAGTGGTCCAACCACCCGACACCGCCGCAGCCGCCCCACTCGCTATGGTTTCCTTGTACTCGGCGCCGGGTTCGCGCAAGTGCGTATGCATGTCAATAAAGCCCGGAGCCACGATCAAACCGCTGGCATCCAGAAACTCAGCGCCTTCGGGGATCGGTTCGTATGGCCCAAGAATGCCCGCCATCCGACCATCCTCAATCAACACGTTCTTGCCGGTGTTGATTCCATTCGCCGGGTCAATTACGTAACCATTTGCAATTAAGAGTCTCAACGATTGTTTCACCACTCACTGCTCACTGTTACTGCTGACTGCTGCTGCAGACTAGTTTCAGATCAGTGTCCCTGCCCCTCGCCGTCGCCATGCGCACCAGCCAGCAGGTAGAGAACTGCCATGCGCACTGCAACTCCATTAGTCACCTGGTCCAAAATCAACGAGCGCCCGCCATCCGCAATCTCGGAAGAAACCTCAATGCCCCGATTCATCGGCCCCGGATGCATCACAATAGCGTCGGCAGCCGCCCGATTCAGATGGTCCGCATGCAAACCGTAATGGACCGCATACTCGCGCAGCGATGGGAAAAACGCCTCGTGCTGTCGCTCGCGTTGAATGCGCAGGATCATCACTACGTCCGCTCCATCGATCGCGTCTTCCATTCGTCTTTCGACGCGCAAACCGTTATCGACCAGTTCACCAAACTCCTCAGGCACAAGCGTGCCCGGCCCGGCAATACTGACGTTGGCTTTAAGCTTGGTCAGCAGGTGAACGTTTGACCGGGCCACGCGCGAATGCAGCACATCGCCGATGATCGCCACCTTTAATCCTTCAATCCGTCCTTTGTGTTCGCGTATCGTCAGCGCGTCCAACAAAGCCTGGGTGGGGTGTTCATGCGAACCATCGCCGGCGTTGACAATCGGCGCGTTGCCCATGCGCGCAAGATGATGCGCGGCGCCCGACATCGAGTGGCGCACAACAATGCAATCAGGCGCCATCGCCTCCAGATTTCGCGCCGTATCGAGCAATGTTTCACCCTTGCCGACGCTGGAGGTAGCGACACTGATGTTGACGGCATCCGCCGAGAGTCGCTTTGCTGCAATTTCAAACGAGGTGCGGGTGCGCGTCGATGATTCGAAGAAGAGATTGATTACCGTGCGGCCGCGCAAGGCTGGAACCTTTTTCACTTCACGCTTTGAGACATCGCGAAACGATTCGGCGGTGTCGAGCAGGTGCGTGATCTCATCCGGCTCGAGCTCACGAATCCCTAAAAGATGTTTGCGATGAAAACTCATATCAGTTCGTGGTCAGTTGTTCGTTGTCAGTTGTTCGTTGTCAGTTGTTCGTTGTCAGTTGTTCGTTGTTGTTTTGTGCAGTATTGCAACTGACCACTGACAACTGACAACATAAAAAAAGCGGCCTCAGCCGCTTAGGTTCAACTACTTTCTGTCGCCGGTCGTTCGACGATTACCACGCCTTCCTCTTCGTCAAATTCCTGCAGCATTACTTTGATTATCTCGCTCTTCTTGGTCGGCACCAGCTTTCCGATGTAGTCAGCCTGGATAGGCAGTTCTCGATGTTCCTTGCCACGATCAACCAGAACTGCCAGTTGCACCCGGCGCGGGCGGCCAAAATCAATCAACTGATCGAGCGCGGCGCGAATGGTCCTTCCGGTATAAAGTACGTCGTCAATCAGAACGATGTTGCGGCTTTCGATATCGCCCGGCAATTCGGTGCGATTGACGATTGGCTTGGCGCCCACCGTCGAGAGATCGTCACGATATAAGGTTATATCCAGCACACCAACCGGAGGACGATCTCCTTCGAGATCGGCAATCTTATCCGCCATCCGTTCGGCAAGCGGCACACCGCGGCGGCGAATACCAACCAGGTAAAGATCGCCGGCGCCATGATTTTCTTCAACTATTTCGGAAGCAAGTCGGGCAAGCGCGCGATTGATTCGCGGACTATCCATGATGCGCGCCTTTTCGAGGAAATCCATCTCGCGGGATACTATCAAGAACGCGCTTGGAGTGACAAGCTTCTGTCTGGAGTTGGTCTTTGGTCTTTGGCTTTTGGTTCTTGAACCTGTACTTATGATTCAAAGTTCCAATCGCACCTGTGGCTTGGTTTCTCTCCAGCGGACCGAGATGTTCATAAAAATGCGATGGGCCGGTGACTCGCGCTCCAGCGGAGCGCAATGTTTTACAGAATTGTCGAAAGAGACTGTTTTGTATTTCCCTCCGCTGGAGCGAGGGAGAAATCTTTGGCAATCACCTTCTATATGAAGTTAATTCCGATCTTTGTTTCGGGAAAAACTCCTACCGTACCGTTCGCTGTCAACGCGCACAGTTCATCATCTGCTATCTTCCGAACAGCCGCACTGTGGGCCGCTTGGATTCCCACTTCGCTTTCTCATACCAGAATTCGACGCTCTTGATTAGTCTTCGGCGTCCCGGCAAATCCATTGCGCGCGTCGTCGTGCCCGGATCGATGCGCTCGCGAAACTGCAGCTCTGCATCAGTGCCGTTGCCGAAATGGACGACGACCCGCTGAAAATTTACCGGCGCGTCTTCGACTCGAATCTGAAGTTGGCGAAAGTAACCGTCCGAAGTGCCCACTGAAATCTTGTCGTGGTCGGAATTTCCATCGACGTGCTTGTCTCCAAGATGAACCCAACCCCCTTGCGCGCTCAACGAGCTATTCACACCCAGGACGATAAACATGACCGCGATCGCTGAAAGCGTTCTTCTGATGCTCATTTTTTGCTGCCTCCTTAGTGTAGTGATGAATTCATCGGTAAATGACTGAACGATGCGCAATCTAATCGATTTGCAAATAGCTTGTCACGTCTTATCAGCTCTGTTAGTCTCGCCCTCGAAACGACCGACGATTCGCTTGATGATTTACCGCTCATTGCTGCGACCGATACTTTTTCGCCTGCCCGCCGAAACTGCTCATGAACTGGCGCTTAGTTCCCTTTCTCTCAATCAACAATTTACGGAAAGCGTGATTGGCGAACGTTACCGGCGTAGTCCGTTTGGCAAGCTCCGCAGATTTGGTCTGACTTTTGAAAATCCAGTCGGACTGGCAGCCGGTTTTGATAAGGATGGAATTGCGTTGCGCGCGCTGGCGGCGCTTGGCTTCGGTTTCATTGAGGCAGGAACCGTCACGCATCAACCGCAACCAGGTAACCAGCGGCCGCGTTTGTTCCGGTTGCCCTTGGACCAGGCGCTAATAAACCGCGCCGGTTTCAACAATCGGGGCGCTGCGGATTTCGTCCGGCGCGTATCTCAAAACCCGCCCGACTGCGTACTCGGTGTCAGTATCGGAAAAAGCAAAGCCGTAAATTTAGAAAATGCTGTCGCTGACTATTTGAAAACGTTCGAATTCGTCTATCCCATCGCTGACTACATTGCAGTCAACGTAAGTTCGCCAAACACAGCAAGCTTGCGCGATTTGCAACAGGCGGAGCCGCTGGAAAACTTGTTATCGGCGTTGCAAAAGCGCAACGAGAAACTCGCGAATAAAGCAGGGCGATCCACTTTGCTGCCTGTTTTGGTAAAACTTTCTCCAGACCTGACGGGTGACGAACTGCAACGCGCTGTTGATGTAATCCAACGCCATCAGCTTGCCGGCCTAATCGCGACGAATACGACGATCAATCGTAACGGCCTGAAGACAAACCAAGAGAAGCTAAGCGCGTACGGTGACGGCGGGTTAAGTGGTCGTCCCTTGAGGGCCCGGGCATTGAACGTGATTGCATCGCTCTATGAAATGACCGGCGGCGCGCTGCCCATAGTTGGGGTTGGGGGAATTTTCGATGCTGCTGACGCCTGGCAAATGATTGCAGCAGGAGCCAGCCTGGTCCAGGTCTATACTGGTTTTATTTATCAGGGTCCGTCGATCGCTCGCGACATTAATGATGGATTACGACGGATCGTATCCCGCGAGGGTTTCGTTTCGCTCGACGAAGCCGTAGGATGTCGCGCGGCAAAATACCGGGCAATGGAGACAGCATGAACCCACCGCGAAACAAATTGATTATTGCGCTGGACGTTGAGACACCAAACGAAGCCCGACGCCTGGTGAGTTCTTTACGCGGTGTGGCAGGGATGTTTAAGGTCGGCTCGCAATTGTTTAGTTCGGGTGGTCCAGAAGTCGTGCGTGAGATCATCAATTCGGGCGAACAGGTTTTTCTCGACCTAAAATTCCACGACATACCAAACACCGTGGCTGCTGCTGCGGTTCAGGCTATGCGTCTTGGCGTTTCAATGTTCAACGTACATGCGAGCGGCGGCAGCATAATGATGCGACGCACTGCCGAGGCAATTAAGGAATGCGGAGAGCGTGAACGGATTGCCCCGCCAGTAGTCCTGGGCGTAACGGTGTTGACCAGCAGTGACAAAACAACGCTTGCAGAAATAGGTTGGACAGAGCAGCCCGACCAGCTCGTTACGCGACTCGCCCAACTGGCCGCCAACAGCGGGTTAGATGGCGTTGTTGCATCGGCGCGCGAGGTTAGTATTTTACGGAAAGCAGTTTCGCGGTCACCATTTGTCATAGTCACCCCCGGCATTCGACCCGCCTGTACCAGCAAAGATGACCAATCGCGAGTGATGACTCCTCGTGAGGCGATCGACGCCGGCGCTGATTACATTGTCGTGGGCCGCCCCATTCTGCAAGCACCTGACCCGGTTCAAGCAGCCCGGCAAGTGATTGCTGAAATGCAGACCAGCTTGGCCGCCAACAAGTTTTAAATGGCAGGAACAAGCGTCGCAGGCGGGCGTGTAACGAATGCGCTGTTTGTTCTGATCCATTTTTGAATTATGATTCAGGGAGTGAACTCAAGGTTGAAACTGTTGTTTGTACGTAGTTCCTTCATGCTGCTGGCGGCGTTAGCCCTCCCTTTCAGCCAGCTAAAAGCGCAGGACAGCCTGGGTTACTCTCCCGCTCCTTACACGGTGGGCGAACATCTCACTTACAACGTTTCATTTTCCAACCTGGTCAGTGCGGCCCACATCGAGCTACTGGTGGCAGGTCGCGGCAATTTTTTTGGTCGCAACGCGATCCAACTGAAAGGACACATCGAAACTACGGGGCTGGTAAACGCGGCACTGTATGCGATCAATAACGACTACATAACTTACATTGATTCCGCGACCGGAACGCCATTCCGCGGCCAACAGACCATTCGCGCAGCCTCGCGTACAACCGACACTTCGGCTGATTTCAACGAACCCGCCGGAGTGTCCGCAATTCCTTCGAAACGCATTGGAGAGTTTCCCGGTACTTTCGATCTGCTATCGGCCATCTATCGCGTCAGAGCACTGCCGCTTACTCAAGGCACGATCTATTACATCACCGTTCGCGACGGCAGCGATGCTTACAGTGTTGAGTTGACAGTTAACGGCAGCGAGCCAATGAAGACCAACATGGGAACTTTCAACGCGATTGTTGGCCGCCTGCGGATTAGAAATAATTCGCAGTTCAACGGGTATGGGATCAAAGTTTACTTCAGCGACGATCAGCGTCATGTACCGGTGCTTATAACTGCGCACCATCCGGCCGGAGACATTCGGGCGGAACTAGCGGTCTCCGAACTTGTCGCCACAGCCCCGGTGCCGTCAGCTGCTGCCCCAACGCCAACAACCATTCGGCCCGTGACGCAACCGCCTCTAGTAATCGCCGCTCCACCGGCGGGGAACAACACAACGCCCCCGGTGACTGATACCGCTCCGGCCACGGATACGTCGCTTGATCTTCCTTTCAAGGTGGGCGAGCAACTGAACTATCAAGTATTTTTACCAAACATAAACGCGGTGGCGGCGACGGCAACATTTCACGTGCGCGCACATTCAAAATATTTCGATCATGACGGTTTGCTATTGACTTTGAATGCGCAAACGAGTAACGCCCTGCAAAGCCTTTTCGTCGCCAGTGATATCGTCACTTCTTACGTTGACCCGAAAACGCTGCTTCCCTTTCATACTGAATTTAGTTTCAACGAAGGGCGGCGTCGCTATACCAGTAAGCTGGCGATTAACCAGGACCATGGCACGGCAACCACGGAAAAGGGTGAACGAATTGAAGTGCCGGTGGGAACGCACGATTATTTGTCGTTCGTTTACGCTCTGCGCACATTTAATCTGACACCGCCACGCCGCAACGCGATTTCCATACTCGTCAACAATAAGCCGAAGACACTTTTCATAACCTCGCTGTTAAAGAAAGATATTCAGTTAGGTTCGCAGACAATCCCGGCAATTCAGATTTCTCTGACAACGGACGATGCAGAGGGTGATAAGTATCAACTGCGCGCCTGGATTAGCGACGACTCGCGGCGGCTGCCCTTGCGCTTGACTGCGGTAACGCCGCTTGGGCCGATACGGGCCGACCTGGCAATTATTCCCCTATCGCGACAGTAAATAACTTCGATTATTCCGAGTGTTGTTGCTCGGCCATTGTGAAATTGAAAACTATTTTCAATTAGCCTATACTGCTGGGCGGCTGGTTCCCCGGTAATTCTCCCTGACTGACCAGGGCCCGCCAGATTTCTCAAGAAAGTCATTTCTAATGCTGAATTCTTTCATCATCGTTTTGCGCGAAGGCTTCGAATCGTTCCTTCTGGTCGCAGTCATCTTGTCCTACCTAGCAAAGTCAGGGGCTCGCTGGCTTTCGTCAGCAGTTTTTGCAGCTATTGCCGCCGGACTGGCAGCGAGTGCCGGCCTCGGTTACCTACTCTCGGCGGGCGTGGATGAAACACGCGTGCAAAGAATCTTTGGGGTGACTGTTGGCGGATACATCAGCCAGTTCCTGGGTAACGAATCACTGCGCGAAGGTGTCCTGGGTGTAGTTGCGATCATCATGGTGGGTACCCTTGTCATTCACATGTGGCGCACCGGACCAAAGCTGCGCGAACGTATGCATCATCGCTTAAGCGAAGTTTCATCCGGCAGTTCGCGTATCGCCGCACTGGCCGGCGTGTTTCTATTTACCTTCTTGATGATTACGCGTGAAGGTATGGAGACGGCATTGATGCTGATGCAGGTTCGCGAACAGATGCTGACGGGCGCGCTGCTCGGTCTCGCCGCAGCGGCATTGTTCGCCTGGGGCTGGACCCGCTTTGCTCATCTAATTAATATTCGCAGATTTTTTCAGGTAACCGGAATTTTCCTGTTGCTGTTCATGGTCCAGGTAGCAATTTATTCTTTCCATGAATTTTCCGAGGCGGGCTTGCTGCCAAACAGCGAGGCGCTGCATGCGGCCACGGAAAAATTTTCACCCGATGGCCTTTACGGCAAGTGGTTTTCCCTCGTGATGATTGCGGCTTGTGCGCTCTGGCTCGCGGCTGGCTGGCTGATCGACAAGATGAAGCATGGTCGACAAACGAATGTCAGACTCAGCGAGGTCCAGTCTTAAGGATCTAACGGAGCCAGATTCGCTCCCCTGATCTCGAAAGCAAAAAGCCCCCAGTCTCGTGGGGGCTTTTCACTTGCAAAAATCGCAACCCAGGCAGTTACTTGGTGGCATGGACCTTCGGACGATTTGTCGCTGAAGGATCCGCGTCGATCTTCGCTCCCGTGGGATTGAAAACGGTGAAACAACCCGTATAGCCCGGTCCGGAAATAGTATTGGTAATCATTTTGTCGTTGTTACCAGTATCTGAAATTCCGGCCTGGTACATCGTGTTGAAACACAGGTCATCCGTGATGGTGTTATTCACGACTTTTATGTTCGTTGCCGTCTGCGGTGCTGACCCGCTTCCATCTACGTTAAACAGCCAGGCGCCCACATCGTTATTGACCAGGATATTGTCGTTGATTTTGGTATTGACGGTATAGGGACAATCGTTGCCGTCAGGACAGGTGCCAAAGAAAGCTCCACCTACCACGAGAACTCCCGCGGCAGACGAGCCATCGGTTCCAATATAGGAATTTCCGGACACCCGGTTGCGCATGACCGAAGCGGTCGCGCCATAACCGATCTGAATGCCATTCTGGGAAATGTAAGTGATGTGTCCATCGCCAGTCACTGTATTATCGAAAATGTTGGCTTGAACGCCGGTGCCATTGATGAGCATGCCGCCCTTTTGATAAGCGGTGACTGTGTTGCCGACGATTCGTCCATTGACGCCGCCCTGGGCAAGAAACGCGCGCCAGTAAATTCCATAACCATGCTGAGCGCCATTGCGTGGCGTCTCGCCGATGTCATGTATGTTGCTCGACAGGATATCGAGCGAGATGTCATCAGAGTCACCGTTCGCAACTACGCCAAAGTAGTTGGCGCCAAAGATCTCAGCATTCTTTATTTGACCAGCCGAACCTGGTCCATAGTAAACGCCGATGTTGCAACCGGTCGCGTCCACCACTCCATTGACAGAAGCTGGATTGATCAGGGCCGCGGTCATATTAATTCCGTCGCGAAAGAAACCAGTTGGCTGGCAGACTGCGACGGCTTTCGTTTTGGGGGTCGTGACGAGTAAGGCCAATCCCGTAGCGGAAAGGACAGCCACGATAAAGAGTATTCGTTTCATGAGTTTTCTCCTTGAATGCGAGGTCCGTTGGGAACGTATGGGAGGCCGGGGCTATCGACCAGAAATCTGACGCGAGGAAAATTCAACGCCAGAAAAAATATTCAACTCAACTAAAGCGATCCTGGTTGAACAGTGTGAGGCCGCATTATCCTAAACAAGAGAGGTTTGTTCAAATGGCAAATTGCTTGGCGAGTTCCCGTTTAAGAAGTTTTCCGGTTGGACCTTTGGGAATCTCAGCGACAAAGTGGACCGTCTTGGGCGCTTTGTAATCGGCTAAGTGTTGACGGCAAAACGAGATGATTTCTTCTTCGGTTACCTGTTGTCCGTTCTTTAACACGATAAACGCGGCCACCTCTTCCCCATAAAGTTTATCGGGAACGCCAATCGTTGCGGCGGCGGACACGGCCGGATGTTGGTACAAGACCTCGTCGATCTCGCGCGGGTAGATATTCTCGCCGCCCCGAATGATCATGTCGGTTTTGCGATCCACGATGTAGAAGTATCCGTCCTGGTCCCGATAACCAATATCGCCTGTGTGAAACCAACCGTTGCGAAAAGCTGTCGCGGTGGCTTCTTCGTTACGATAGTAGCCTTTCAAAATATTTTCGCCCCGCATTACCACTTCACCGAGTTGGCCCACGGGCACGTCCTGATCGCTATCATCAACGATGCGCATCTCGTTGCCAATGGGCATGCCGCACGACCCTGCCCGTCGCCGTTTGTCTGGCGGATTGAAAGTCGAACGGCAGGTGGATTCGGAAAGTCCGTAACCTTCTATTACAAGACAGTTGAAGGTTGTTTCAAAGCGCTGCATGACTTCCGCAGGCACCGGCGCTGAACCGCACATGGCAAAGCGCAGTTGATCGGTCTTCATTCCATCCGGCACCCCTTGCGGATAAGTAGTCAACAACATCGACAGCATGGTGGCCACTGATCCGAATGAAGTGATTTGGTAATCAGAAATAATCTGCCAAAAGCGCGAAGCGGAAAACTTTGCACTGACTACGCTTGAGCCGCCGGCGTACAACGCAGACATAGTCGTTACGGATACTGCGTTCATGTGAAACAGCGGCATGATCGTCAGCAATCGATCGTCCTCGCTGAACTTCAACCAGTCGCTAATCTGGCGCGCGTTGGCAATCAGGTTGCCGTGAGTAAGCAAACAGCCCTTCGGTTTTCCCGTCGTCCCCGAGGTGTAAATGATGATGGCTTCATCATCGAGACTGGTGTTAGATAATCTTAGGTTTGGCGCACCTTCGGCGAAATCCTTCGTCGCCTCAGCCTCGTCATCAAACACTATTACCGATTTGAGATGTGCGAGTTCCCCGCGTATGTTCTCCAGCCGCGGTTGAAACTCGGAGTGAATCATGATCGTTTTAGCCTCGGAATTATTGAGGACAAAAGAAATTTCCTCTTCTTTCAAGAGCGAATTTACCGGTCCGGCGAGCGCGCCAAGCTGCCAACAAGCGAAGTAAGCGATGATGTACTCAACACTGTTCGGCATTAGCAGACTTACGACGTCGCCCTTCGTGACGTCATGGGCCTGAAGCATTCGCGTCGTTCGAAGCACTGCTTGTTCCAAGGCCGCATAGGTGAAATTGCGGCCATCGCTTTCTGAAAAAAGAAAGACCTTGTCCGGCGCCTTCGCGACGCGCTGCCGCAAGAGTGCGGCTAGATTTTGCGGTGCATTTTGCGTTGGCATGATCTGCTCGTTGGGCTCGGCTGTCATGTTCGGTGCGCTATGTTATATTACGGAGTTACAACAGTCATCCGCATAATGTTCGATTAATTTTAGGCTGTCGCTCGCCAGTCAACTTCGAGTAACCATGGATAACTATCGCAACTTCATTAACGGCAAGTGGGTTGAATCGGTTTCTTCGCGCACCGTCCCTAACGTTAACCCCTCAAATACAGACGATGTTATCGGCACGATAAGACAAGCGACGCGCGAGGAAGCTCGCGCCGCGGTCGACTCTGCCGCCGAAGCATTTCCCGGTTGGCGCCGCACGCCCGCGCCCACGCGAGGCCGCATCATCGCGCGCGCTGCACGTTTGCTCGAAGACAATAAAGAGGAACTCGCCAGAATTCTGACGCGTGAAGAAGGAAAGACCCTGGCTGAATCACGCGGCGAACTGCAGCGTTCAATCAATGTTGCCGAATTTTGTGCGGGAGAGTCGCGTCGCATGAACGGCGAGACAATTCAGTCTGAATTGCCCGCAAATTTTGCCTATACGATCAAACAGCCACTGGGAGTTGTTGCCTGTGTTACGCCTTGGAATTTCCCAGTCGCCATTCCCGTGTGGAAAATTGCACCCGCGTTAGTCGCAGGCAACGCAGTCGTCTTCAAACCGGCTTCCTTAACGCCGGCAACGGCAGTGCGCATCGTTGAGATTTTTGCGGAAGCAGGTATCCCGCCGGGAGTGCTGAACCTCGTTTTGGGTTCAGGCTCAGAAGCCGGCGATGAGATCATCAATCACCCGGCCGTTAAAGCCGTTTCCTTCACCGGCTCGAATGAAGTCGGCATTCGTTTGTACGAGGAAGTGTCACGCCGCGGCGCGAAGGTACAGTGCGAAATGGGCGGCAAAAACCCCGTAGTGATTCTCGAAGATGCCGACTTGGATCTCGCGGTTGAGTCCACCGCGCAGGGTGCTTTCGGATCCTCCGGCCAACGCTGCACAGCTACCAGCCGCGCGGTAGTGGTCAACGACATTGCCGACGAGTTTGTCGAGCGCCTCGCCAAGCGCGCCCGTTCAATGAAGATTGGCGATGGTATGGATGAGAAAACCGAGATGGGGCCCAGCGTTGATGAGGGACAGTTTAAGACCGTTTTGAAATACATCGACGTGGGACGCGAAGACGGCGCCACACTTGTTTGCGGCGGCGATCGCGCCAGCGGCGATGGTTTGGACAAAGGCTTTTTTGTAAACCCGACCGTTTTCGATCACGTAACCCCGGACATGCGCATCGCGCGTGAGGAAATTTTCGGTCCCGTATTGTCGGTACTGCGCGTTAAAGATTTTGACGAAGCCATGCAGGTTGCCAACGATACCGAGTACGGCCTGTCGTCTTCGATTTTCAGTCATGACGCAGTGCGCATATTCCGCTTTGTCGACGAAATCGAAACCGGCATGACGCACATCAACTCGCCGACCACCGGCGGTGAGGCACACATTCCCTTTGGCGGCATTAAAGGCACCGGCATCGGCGATCGCGAACAAGGATCGACCGCGCTGGATTTCTATACTGAATTAAAAGTCGTCTACGTTGACTACACCGGTCGAAAGCGCGAAGGAAATCTGTACTAAGAACCCTACATTGCATAGTGCGGCTTTGCCGTCTGATTCCAATCCTTCCCTGAAACTCTGACATCAATATTGACGTACTAGTGTGTTCGGCTTCTGAGCGCCAACCCTGAAAAACCAAACGAAAGAGGTTCTATGACATCTGAAAAGTTCTTCCGCCGGCCGGCTGCGCTTACCTTTGCCCTGGCTATTTCACTCCTTGTCTTTGCCGGATCTTTGCGTACTGCGTTTAGTCAGGCTAATCCGCCGCTAATCGATCGCGAGCTGTTCTTTGGCGACCCTGAGATTTCGGGCGCACAGATTTCTCCGGACGGGAAATTCATCGCCTTCGTTAAGCCGTTCAAGGGCACGCGGAACATCTGGGTCAAGCGGACCGAGGAGCCGTTTAGCGCGGCCAAGCCCTTAACCGCCGACAAAGCGCGACCAGTGTCACAATATTTCTGGAGCCGCGATGGCAAATACATTCTCTTCTCGCAGGACAAGGGCGGCGATGAAAACTTTCTGGTTTATGCAGTCAATCCCGCCGATAGCCCGGCTGCTGGTCAAGACGTTCCCACCGCGCGCAACTTAACCGACGTCAAAGGCGTGCGCGCTTTTATCTACGCCATTCCCCGCACGGAACCGGATGCAATGTACGTAGGTTTGAATGATCGCGATCCAGCGTGGCACGACCTCTACAAGGTCAAGATCTCGACGGGCGAAAAGACGCTGGTGCGAAAGAACACCGAACGAATAACCGGCTGGGTGTTCGATCTCAAGGACCAGCTGCGAATGGCAACGCGGTCCGCAGACAACGGCGACACCGAAGTTTTACGCGTTGACGATAACGGCTTTACCAAAGTTTACTCCTGCAATGTTTTCGAAAGCTGTGGCCCGGTTCGTTATCACAAAGACGGCAAGCGCGTTTACTTTCTGACTAATAAAGGCGCGGGAATCGATCTGTTGCGGCTGGAGTTATTCGATCCGATGACCGGCAAGGAAGAGCTGGTCGAATCAGATCCCTTAAACCACGTCGATTTTGGAAACGCTTCCTTCTCAGACGTTACGGATGAACTGATAGCCACGTCTTATGACGACGAACGCGAACGCATCTACTGGAAGGACAAATCATTCGCATCTGACTACAAATGGCTTCAGAAGAAATTGCCGGGGCGCGAGATTAGTTTCGTCAATGGCACTCAGGACGAACGGCTTTGGCTGATTCTAGCTAACAGTGACACCGAACCCGGTGAGCGTTATCTTTTCAATCGCGATACCAAACAACTCACACTGCAGTACCGCATTCGCGAAAAGTTGAACCGCGATTACCTGGCGCCGATGGCGGCGGTTCGTTACAAGTCGTCGGACGGTCTGGAAATTCCTGCTTATCTAACTTTGCCCAAGAACAGCTCCGGAAAAAACCTGCCAGCAGTAATTCTGCCGCACGGTGGTCCATGGGGCCGCGACTCTTGGGGATACGATGGTTTCGCGCAATTTTTGGCGAACCGTGGTTACGCAGTATTGCAACCGAACTTCCGCGCCTCCACCGGTTACGGCAAGAAGTTTCTCGATGCCGGGAACAAACAGTGGGGCGACAAAATGCAGGATGATCTGACCTGGGGCGCGAGGTATTTGATTGCCCAGGGCATCGCCGATTCAAAACGGATTGGCATCATGGGCGGTTCTTACGGCGGCTACGCTACGCTCGCGGGCGTCACTTTTACTCCCGACCTGTATGCCGCCGCGGTGGACATTGTTGGACCATCAAACCTCGTCACGCTGCTGGAGACGATTCCGCCGTATTGGGAACAGATTCGCCAGCTTTTTTATAAACGCATGGGCGACCCGGCAAATGCTGCCGACAAGGCGCAGATGGAACGGCAATCGCCGCTCAGTCACGCTGACAAGATCAAAACGCCGTTACTTGTAGTTCAGGGCGCAAACGATCCGCGCGTAAACAAACGCGAAGCCGATCAGATCGTCATAGCACTTCGCGATCGCGGTTTTCCGGTCGAGTATCTGGTGGCGCCGGACGAAGGGCATGGGTTCGCGCGACCGGTAAATAACATGGCGATGTTCGCTACCGCTGAGAAGTTCCTGGCTAAGTATCTTGGCGGCCGTTATCAGGAAACGATGACGCCGGAAGTCGCGACGCGGTTGAAAGAAATAACAGTTGACGTCAAAACCGTTTCGCTTCCAAAGAAGATGGAGGCGACGGCGGAAGCGCTGCCGACCAGCGATCTTCAGGCAGGTACCTCAAACTACAAAGCCTCGATCGCGCTAGGACCGCAAACTATTCCCTTGACGATGACTACCGAGATAAAGGCAGTAGGTAATGATTGGCTGGTCACGGAAACGGCGGACACTCCTCAAGGTCGGATTTTTGATATATCGACCATTGAGAAGGGCACACTCGTTCTAAAACATCGCTCGATAAATCAGGGACCAATGGTTGTAGAGATCGATTTTAAAGACAGCAAAGCTACCGGCACGATGACGGTGAATGGCGTTGCAAAACCAGTTCTCGTTGATGTCGGAGGCGTGATACTGGGCGACGGCGCCGGTGCGTTTGATGTAATCGCGCGACTGCCCCTGGCGGTTGGCTACGCGACGCAGTTGCGCAACTTTGATGTGCAAACGCAAAAAGTCCAGTGGAAGCAGTTGAAGACGCTGGGCCTGGAAGCAGTTACTGTTCCGGCAGGAACGTTCGACGCTTACAAGGTTGAACTGATCGCTGCCGACAACGATGCGGACAAGCAGACTGTCTGGATCGCCAAAGACACGCACCAGGTGATCAAGATCGTAGCCGCGTTGCCAAGCCTTGGCGGCGCAATTCTGACGTCTGAGCTAACACAGTAAGGTTGCATAACAAAAAAAAAGAGGGTGGCCGATTCGAGTCGAATCGGCTGCCCTTTTTGTTGCTGTGCAGAATGTTCTTCGCGTAGAAGCGAAATGTTTATGGCAACCCGGTTATGGAGCTTTCTCTTATGGGCACTCGCAACTGGACATGATCATTCGTTACATTCAAAACCAGGAGAAGCATCATAGCCGGCGCTCATTTAGAAATGAGTACCTAACCTTGCACCGGAAGTTTGACATCGCGTTTGAGGACAAGTACGTTTTCGACTTCATCGAATAATGTTGCGCTCCTATGGAGCGAGGAACTCTTGTAATAAGTTTCTGGTCTATAAACATTTCGCTCCGACGGAGCGAAGACCTCTTACCTGCTGGTAAAGGATTCAAAATTCTTAGGGCCTTTGGAGCACAGATGAAAACTCTAATCAAGAATGGACGCGTTATCACTGCCACTGACGACTATAAAGCCGATCTCCTCATCGAGGATGAACGCGTCTCCGTTATCGGGGCAAAGCTCGAAATGGAAGCCGACGTGAGAATTGATGCGGCTGGCAAGCTTGTTATCCCTGGCGGCATCGATCCGCACACGCACATGGAACTGCCTTTTGGTGGCACTGAATCGTCCGATGATTTCTTGACGGGCACCCGCGCTGCGGCCCACGGTGGCACCACCACCATCATCGATTTTGCCGTGCAGTACAAAGGCGAATCACTGATTCAGGGCATCGACAACTGGCACAAAAAAGCGGAAGGCAAAACCGCCATCGACTATGGCTTTCATTTGATCACGACCGAGCTCGAGGACAATCAGATTGAAGAACTGCATACCGCGATGGACGAAGGCGTAACCAGCTTTAAGATGTTCATGGCTTATCCGGGAGTTTTTCTGGTTGACGACGCCACCATCTTTCGCGCGATGTCAGCCGCCGGTGAACGCGGTGGACTAATTTGCATGCACGCCGAAAACGGCATCGTCATTAACGAGATTATCAAGCACGCTCTCGCAAAGGGTCACACGGCGCCCAAGTATCACGCGCTGACACGGCCCACGTTGGCGGAAGCGGAAGGTGTGCATCGCGCGATCGCGATTGCCGAGATGGCTGAATCACCCGTTTACATCGTGCATCTTTCGTGCGCAGACGCACTCAACCAGGTCCGTCAGGCACGCGACCGCGGTATTCCTGCATTCGCCGAAACCTGCCCGCAGTATTTGTTCCTCTCTATCGACGATTACGGCGACGGTTTTGACGGAGCAAAGTATGTAATGACGCCGCCATTGCGCGACAAATCAAACCAGGCAGAGTTGTGGAAAGGGTTGAAGATGGATGACCTTCAGGTTATCTCGACCGATCATTGCCCATTTTGTATGAAAGAACAAAAGGAACTGGGCAAGAACGACTTCACCAAAATCCCCAACGGCGCACCCGGCGTTGAGAATCGGGTGCCGCTGATTTACAACGGCGGCGTAGTCGAAAATCGCATCAGCCTCAACCGTTTTGTCGAACTCACCTCTACAGCCGCCGCGAAGATGTTTGGTCTCTTTCCCAGGAAAGGTACGATCGCGGTTGGTTCTGACGCCGACATCGTCATTTTTGATGGGGAGAAAGAACAGACACTCGGCCTCAAGACGAGTCATATGAACGTCGACTACAACACTTATGAAGGAAAGAAGATCAAGGGTGTAGTCGAAACGGTATTGTCACGCGGCAAAGTCGTGATCCAGAACGGCGAGTACAAAGGCAAAGCCGGCGACGGACAATTTCTGAAACGTGGGACCTGCGTTTCCATGTAAGTTGTTCCCCCTCGAGGCTGCGTCGCAAAGCGATGAATCGACCTAGTGTTTCCGTCGCGTAGTGACGGCATGAGTTTAGTCCAGTCTTTCAAGGGCCGTGGCTTTCCGTCGCGTAGCGACGTTATGAGTTTAACCCGGTCTTTCAAGGCCGTGACTTTCCGTCGCGTAGCGACGTTATGAGCTTAACCCGGTCTTTCAAGGCCGGGACAACAAACCAGAAAAGGTTTTCCTCGTCGCGTAGCGACGAATGAATCAGCCCCAAACATATCGCTCATCGTATTCGATGCCATAAGCATTTAGAAACTCGCGATATTCCTCTTGAAACGTTTTTTTTCGATGATGCTCTCGTTGATTCTGAATATATTTGATCAGATGTGGGATGTTAGATTTGCTGACTGTAAATGCGCCGTAGCCATCTTGCCAACTAAAGCCCTTAAGTCTGGAGAATTCATCATGTATCCACTTCGATGATTCGCCTTTAAGGAGTTGGGCTATCTCGCATGGCGCAATCTTTGGAGGCGCGGTCACGAGCGCATGAATGTGATCTTCGATTCCTCCAACCTGTAATGCTGTCATTTCATGCTTACGCGCGATCCCACCGATGTATCTCCAAACTCGTTCTTCGATGGTTGATGCAATCCACGGTTCCCGGTTCTTGGTTGAAAATACAAGGTGGTAGTGCAATGAGCTGAAGGTGTTTGCCATAGTACTCTCGCATCGTCGCTACGCGACGAAGAAATGAAAGGTAACCGGCTGCTTTCCCGGCCTTAAAAGACCGGGCTAAATTCGAGGCGTCGCTACGCGACGATTGCAAATTGAATTACGGAATTGGCAGGAGGGCAACATCGAACGGTGAGGAGGCTGTTTTGGAGTTTTGCAAAATTTCTTTCAACCGAGGCATAGCCTAAAACGTTAGAGTATTTTTGCTTTCGGTATTGCATATCCAAAAACAAATTCCTTGTTCACTTGCGGCGCTTGTCTTACTATGACCGCCTGCTTTTGACCTGCAGCTTGACGATCTCTAAGTAAGAATCGCGAATGTCTAATTCCTCGGAAACAATTCAACATGCGGATGGTCGCGTGGAGTTGCGACCCGAGGCCGCGGAAGCGATTAGCCGCAGTCCGCTTTACAACGAGGACCTCGCGCCCGTGCCGGTAGCCCGGCGTAATTGGACCACTTACAACTATGCCGCGCTTTGGATAAGCATGGCGCATTGCATTCCCACTTACATGTTGTCGTCGGGCTTAATCAGCGCCGGGATGAACTGGTGGCAAGCGCTGATCACAATTCTGCTCGGCAACACAATCGTCTTAATACCAATCCTGCTAAATTCTCATCCCGGCACTAAGTATGGAATTCCCTTTCCAATATTTGCGCGTGCTGCTTACGGAACCTATGGCTCAAACTTGCCTGCGTTGATGCGTGCGATTGTGGCTTGTGGCTGGTTCGGCATACAGGCATGGATCGGCGGGGAAGCTTTGAATACATTCTTCGCGGCAATTATTCCCGGCTGGACTGGTTTTCTGGGTGGGCCATTCGAAGGACATATGGGAACGGAATGGCTTTCGTTCTTCATTTTCTGGTCACTGAACATCTACATCATCTATCGCGGCATGGATCTACTGCGCAAGGTCGAAAACTGGGCCGCGCCTTTTGTCCTGATAATGACCGCGCTGTTATTGGCCTGGGCCATCTGGAAAGCTCATGGCCTCGGTTACCTGCTGACACAACAAAGCCAGTTTCATAACCTCAAAGAGTTTTGGCCCATCTTCATCATTTCGTTGACAGGCATGATCGGTTTTTGGGCAACGCTATCGTTGAACATGCCTGACTTCACTCGCTTTGGCCGCAGCCAGCGGGAACAGGCAATCGGACAAATCGTGGCGCTGCCCACAACGATGACGGTATTCGCAGCGATGGGGGTAATCATTACTTCCGCTGCGGTGATCATTTACCCGCACATGAAAGCGGATGAATTGTGGGATCCGATGAAACTGGTGGGACAGTTTCACAGTGTGGTCGTGATTGCCGTGTCGATGTTTACGGTAGTGGTCGCGACTCTGGCAGTTAACATCGCCGCCAATGTGGTCTCACCTGCAAATGACTTTGCGAACGCATTTCCAAAATGGATTTCATTTCGCACCGGCGGACTGATCACCGGCGTCATTGGAATTCTGATGCGGCCCTGGCGTTTGCTTGCCGATCCCTCGGGTTACATTTTTGCCTGGTTAGTCGGTTACTCCGGCGGGTTAGGTTCCATAGCAGGCGTGTTGATTGCGGACTACTGGTTAGTACGCAAGAAAAGGCTAAAGCTTCCCGACCTGTACCGCACGACAGGCACTTACACCTTCACTCTCGGCTGGAACTGGCGCGCGGTGATCGCCACAATTCTCGGCTGTGCGTTTGCCTGGGGCGGCAAAATTCTCGCCTGGAATGGTGTGAACGTTAACTGGTTACTCGATCTCTATGCATATGCGTGGTTCGTTGGTTTTGGCGTAGCCGCGATAGTCTATCTGGTGTTGATGAAACTTTTGCCACCCTCCCCCGTGCCCGCGAATGAAGCGACGACAGCGTAAAGACGCTCGCGCACACTTCGAAAAAATATGAGTCAATGCTATAAACGTGCAGTGTACGGCCGGCTCGGCCACTTCTTTGCACACAGCCCAACATGAACATCAATTCGATTTAGTAAAGAGGGTCCAAAGATGCCACGAACAGTTAAATGCGGACTGATACAGTGCACCAACGCAGCACCCACCGATCTGCCAATCGACGATATCAAGCGACTGAATCTCGAAAAGCATCTTGGCTTTATCGAACAGGCTGCCGACCAGGGCGTACAAATCCTATGCATGCAGGAAGTTTTTACTACGCCTTATTTCTGCGCCGAACAACAGACGCGCTGGTACGAAGCTGTCGAACGAATACCTGATGGACCAACCGTGCGACTGATGCAGGAAGTGGCGAAGGCTCATGGCATGGTGATTGTGGTGCCGATATATGAAGAAGAAATCACCGGCGTTTACTACAACACGGCGGCCGTGATTGACGCCGACGGCAAATACCTGGGCAAGTATCGGAAGAACCACATCCCGCATGTGAATCCGGGCTTTTGGGAAAAGTTTTACTTTCGGCCGGGCAATCTCGGTTATCCAACGTTCGAAACGGCGTTTGCGCGCGTTGGCGTTTACATCTGTTACGACCGTCATTTCCCTGAGGGCGCGCGGGCCCTGGGACTGAATGGCGCTGAGATTGTTTTCAACCCATCGGCGACGGTCGCCGGCCTCTCGGAATACTTATGGCGTATCGAACAGCCCGCGCATGCTGTGGCTAACGGCTACTTCATCGGCGCGATTAATCGGGTGGGCCATGAACAGCCGTGGGACATCGGCGAGTTTTATGGACAAAGTTATTTCTGCGATCCGCGTGGCCAATTCATCGCCGAAGCGCCGCGCGATCAGGATGCGCTGGTCGTTGCCGATCTGGATCTCGACAAGATCCGCGAAGTCAGAAATACGTGGCAGTTTTTCCGCGACCGCCGTCCGGATACGTACGGTGCGTTAGTAGCGGACTAAATATTTCCGATTGCCAATTGCCGAATGCCGATTGGCTGGCGTTCTCAACTAAACGCCGGTAGCGCCTTTGGACTGACACGAAATTGGAAATTGGCAATCGGCAATTGGAAATGAGGAGTAATTAGATGGACCTCTCGATCACCGTTAACGGTATCACCTTCCCCAACCCGTTCCTGCTGGGTTCCGGCCCTCCGGGCACGAACGCTCGCGTTATCGCCAAGTCTTATGACGCCGGTTGGGGTGGCGCGGTCGCCAAGACTATCAGTTTGGAATCGGCCAAGGTCGTCAATGTGGTGCCGCGGTATGGCAAGCTTCGTTCAAGAACCAGCGGTGAAGTGATTGGGTTCGAGAACATAGAGCTCATTTCCGACCGGCCCATCGAAGTTTGGCTCGAAGAATTCCGTCAAATCAAAAAAGACTACCCCAAACATATTCTCATTGCCTCGATCATGGAGGAATACGAGAAGAGCCGTTGGCAGGAATTAACACGGCTGGTCCAGGACACGGGCGTCGATGCATTCGAGTTGAACTTTTCCTGCCCCCACGGAATGACTGAACGCAAAATGGGATCAGAGATGGGCGAGCATCCGGATCTTTGCGAAGAAGTAACCAGTTGGGTGTCCGAAGTGTCCAACATACCCGTGTGGGCCAAGATGACGCCAAACATCACCAACATTAAAGAACCTTCGCTTGCAGCTGTCCGCGGCGGCGCGGTCGGAGTTTCTGCCATCAACACGATCCTGTCGGTTATTGGTGTGGATCTAAACACGCTGCGGCCAATGCCAACCGTGGAAGGTCACACCGTGCCCGGCGGCTATTCGTCACAGGCCGTTCGCCCCATAGCCCTAAGAATGGTAAGCCAGCTTGCGCTCGGTCTGCCTAAGGACGTTTCCATCAGTGGCATTGGCGGCATTGAAAATTCTCACGATGCAATCGAGTTCCTGCTCTTAGGCTCTTCCACTGTACAGCTCTGCACCGGGGTCATGTTGCACGGCGTGAAAATGATCGATGAGCTAAAAGAAGGCCTGGAAAAATTCATGGTTGATAAAGGCTTCTCCTCAGTTCAGGAAATCGTAGGTAAGAGTCTTAGTTACTTCTCAACGCACATGGACCTGGTGCAAAAAATGAAAGCCGCGAAGCGTACCAAAGCCGGCGAGGCGAGCCGCGATAACGAGTGGGCGCAAAAGGACATCACCGAAAAGACAGCGGAACTAACTTCAAATTAATCCGCGGCGTTGCGGCAATAAAACCTCAAACCGAAGAAAAACTTAGTCAATCAGCCCTGACCTGCTATAGAATGCCGCGCGCAATGTTCCCTCAGCGTGTATTCGCGCCTATCTCGCCTGTCCTCGGCGATCGGAAATTCGCGTTTGCGCTCGCCGGCGCGGGCGGACTACAACTGGGCTTGATGGCACTTCATCTGCCGGGATGGCAGTGTCCCTTTTTTTATTTGACTGGCATTCCTTGTCCCGGTTGTGGTTTGAGTCGCGCAACCATGTCATTGCTGAAAGGTGACCTGGGCGGCTCACTTCACTATCACGCGTTTGCTCCTGTTTTTCTATTCGCTTTCATCCTGATCATTCTGTCCATCGCTTTACCGAAATCAATCACGCAGCCTGCAATTTCACGGGCAGAGCTGTTTGAACATCAAACGGGCATAACGTTCCTGATTCTCGCTGGTCTTATTTTGTACTGGCTGGCACGCTTGCTAATCATGCAATCGGCTTTCGTCCAGCTAATTCGCGGTTAACCACTGATTCGATAACTGGAGGACAAAAGAATGGCTGGAGGATTAATAGGAATCTTAGGTTTGCTGGTGTGGCTGGGTTGCGTGATTTGCGCGATCATCGTACTGATCAAATTATTCCAGAATGAAGGCGTGCTGAAAGGAATTCTGGGGATAATCTGCGGACTCTACACCTTCATCTGGGGCTGGATGAATGCGAATCGACTGGGACTTAAGAACATCATGATGATCTGGACGCTTTTACTGATCATCGCCATAGTCTTGAACTTTGCCTTTGGCGTGAGCATGATTCCCGGCTACCCAACTTCACCTAACCCGGTAACCCCCTAACGATCAAGACAAACAGAAGAACCCCAGTGGCGGCGTACATGCTTTTAGCGAACGCCGCCACTTTTTTTCTTAGTTGCCCGAACGCGAAACTCTAGTTTGCGTTGGGTTGTCCATCCCGAATTATGTGGGCGAACCTGATCGTTGTCCTCCAGGTTTTGATTCGCTTAGTCTTAGTTGAAGCTTTTAAGATTATTCTTCGTGCAGCCGTTCTGGAACGCAAAATAGAATGTCTGACGGTCTGACTTATTCGAATTCGGCAACCACTGGCGCGTGATCGGAGGGGCGCTCCCAGGTGCGTGGCTCGATATCGATCCAGGTGTTCTGACTACGGGCCGCGAGCGGCCTGGTGGTCCAAATGTGGTCGATGCGCAAACCCATGTTGCGACGAAAAGCACCGGCGCGATAATCCCACCAGGAAAACTGGCCGCCCTCTTCATGGTGCTTACGGAACAAATCAGAAAAGCCCCAGCGCTTGACCTCGTCAATCGCCACGCGTTCCGCCTGGCTACACATGATTCGTTCCTGCCACAGTTTTGGGTTATGAACGTCGCGGTCTTCAGGCGCGACATTGAAATCGCCGCATAACAGGACGGGCGTATCCTGCTGATAGCTGTGATCAAAAAAACTACGTAAGCGCTTCATCCAATCGAGTTTGAACTCGTATTTTTCCGAACCAACTGATTGGCCGTTAGGAATGTAGACGTTAACAACGCGGACGCCGGCAATTGTGCCCGCCAGCAAGCGAGCATGCGCACCTTCCTGATCTTCGTAATTACCGCGCTGCACTTCCACGCATTCGCTGCGCGAAAGGATGGCGACGCCGTTATAACTCTGCTGTCCGAATACACTCGCGCAATAACCGATTTCTGCCAATTCGGCAAAGGGAAACTTGTCGTCAGTGCACTTCGTTTCCTGCATGCATAGCACATCAGGCTCAACTGCCTTTAGCCAACGCACCACGTGCGGCAGGCGCGCGATGATCGAATTAACGTTCCAGGTTGCGATCTTCATAATTTAGTGGCACAGACTTTAGTCTGTGATTCCGCGACACAGACTAAAGTCTGTGCCACTAAAGCGACGCGATCAGTCCCGTAAGCAAAGCTCCCCGACGTGGAATGTCATCTGCAAGAATGTGCTCATGCGCTGCGTGAGCGCCGTCGCCATCAATTCCCAGGCCATCCAGCACCGGCAGGTCAAGTGCAGAAACGAAGTTTCCATCTGACGCGCCGCCGACCTGAGTTTCTCCCAGTTCGAACGCGACCTCTGCTGCGATGTGCTTAGCTTGACGATAAAGCTTTAATACTTTTTCGCTACGCTCAAGCGGAGGCCGGTTGATGCCTCCAGTCACCGTCAACTGAACGCGCGGATCAAACACCCTCAAATTCTTCAGCGCCTGTTCGACGCGCTGGGCCTCGATAGCAGTGGTAAAACGAACATCCACTTCGGCTCGCGCTTCGGCTGCGACAACGTTTGACAACGTGCCGCCCTTGAAAACACCTACGTTCACAGAAATGCCGTCTGGCGATCCGTTCAACGAATGCAGCTGTTCGGTTTGGCGCGCCAATTCCAGAATCGCGCTTGCTCCTCTTTCCGGATCCAGACCGGCGTGCGACGCAATGCCGCGCGCTTCAATCGTAAACATTCCCGTACCTTTGCGGCCGGTTTTGACCAGGCCACCACGCGCCGGCGGTTCGATCACCAAAACGGCATGCGATTTCTTTGCTTCATGTTCCAACAAAGCACGGCCATTCAGGCTGCCGGTTTCCTCATCGCAGGTAAGCAATAAAACGATAGGACGTTTAGCGGGCAGATCATGCGTGGCACAAGCGGCGATTACTTCCAGCGCAAGGGCGCAACTTGCTTTCATATCGAAGACCCCTGGTCCATGGATGCGATTGCCGTCAACACGCCAGGGGCGTGCCTCCAGCGATCCGCGCGGATGAACCGTATCGGTGTGGCCCAGCAGCATGATCGGTTTGTGACGCGAGGGCAGTCCAATAGAAACGCGCAGGTGCTCGCCATAGTTAGGCGCTACGATTTGCTCCACAGTTACGCCAGGAATCGTAAGCGCTGCGGCGCTAAGCAAAGCAACTACAGCCGCGCTTCCAGCCGCGTCGCCGGACGGCGATTCAGTTTCCACCAGCGCGCGGGTTAACCGCAGAATTTCTTCCTGCCTGCGTCCAAAATGCTCGACTAGCGCGTTGAGAGTTAAGGCCGAAACTTCCATGTGTTCCTATAGCCACTTCATAGTAGAGAAATCCACTAACCGAGCCCCGAATAGAAAGTTAACTAAAGGCGCGATTGGCTATCAGTCATTTCTTTCTAACCGTGAATTGATTCAGCGCTTCTTCATCGACATCAAAACCAATCCCAGGTTTATCAGAAACTGCGATCGTACCGCGTGCACTAACTGCCACTGCTGGCTTGATAATATCTTTTTGCCAGTAACGGGCGCTCGCCGAAACGTCACCTGGCAGAGCAAACCCGGCCAATGTCGCCATCGCGATGTTGTGCGCGCGTCCGATGCCCGACTCAAGCATGCCACCGCACCAGACTGGAATGTTGTTCGCGCGGCAGACTTGCTCAACTTCTTTCGCCTGCGTATGGCCGCCAACCCGCCCCAGCTTCACATTGACTACACGGCACGCGTCCCGGGAAATGGCATGGGCCGCATCGGCACGCGAGCGAATGGATTCGTCCAGGCAAATGGCAGTCTTGATCTGTCGCTGCAACTCGGCATGATCGACGATATCATCGTGCGCCAGTGGTTGTTCGATCATCATCAAGCGGAATTGATCCATTTCGCGAAACAGGTTGAGATCGGCAAGCGTATAGGCGGAATTTGCATCCACCATTAAAGCAATATCGGGGAATCGTTGGCGCACTGAGCGGACCACATCGAGATCCCAACCCGGTTTGATCTTTATCTTTATCCGTTGATAACCGGCAGCTAACTCCGTTTGAATTTTGCCACTTAATTGTTCGATGTCCGGTTGAATACCGATCGATACGCCGCAAGCTATCTCGGCCCGCGTGCCTCCGAGATGCTTCCACAAAGGCAAACCGAGCTGTTTAGCTTCAAGATCCCAGCATGCCGTTTCGAGCGCGGCTTTGGCCATGCGATTGCCACGAAAGTGATCCAGCCTTGACCAAACATCGCCGCCGCTCTTAATGTCACTGCCAATCAGGGCGGGAACAAGAAATTCGTTTAGCGTGGTCCATGCCGTCTCAGTCCACTCTTCACAATAGAAGGGTCCCTCACCGGCGGTGCATTCACCCCAACCGCGTGTGCCGTCGCGTTCGACCACGCAAACGATGATGATGCGCCGTTCGGTAGTGCGCCCAAAGCTCGTTTCAAATGCATGAACCAGGGGCAGACGAAGCTCGCGCAGTTCAACCGAGTTTATGAACATTTCCGCTAAACTCTAGTTTGTCGTCAGTCTTTTGTAAAAGGTGGGGAACAAGTATTCGGACATGAAAAAAGGCGGTGCGCCCGCCTTCAAGATGCAGATTAGGATCGCAGACGACAAACTAAGGTTTACCGGACATAAGTTATTCCGTCGATACAATCGCTTCGTTGTTCAGCGCGGCGTGCATCGTGTGCCAAGGGAGGGTTGCGCATTTCACGCGCACGGGAAACTCGCGCACACCAGAAAACACTCGCAAGTTGCCCAGGCGGTCCGCCGCGTCATCCTCATTGAGTTCAGATGTCACCATGTTGTGAAACGAACTAAAGAGCTGTTCGGCTTCATCCTTGGTTTTGCCTTTGACTGCCTGAGTCATCATGCTGGCTGCCGCTTTTGAGATAGCGCAGCCGGAACCCTCGAAACTGATTTCCTTGACGGCATCGTCTTCCAGGTCGAGATAGATGGTGAGATGGTCTCCGCAAAGCGGATTAAAGCCTTCGGCCGAATGGTTCGCACTCTCAAGTTTGCGAAAATTCCGCGGCTTCTTGTTGTGATCAAGAATTACTTGCTGGTATAGCTCGCTGAGTTCAGACATAGACTAGTAAATGGTGAATGGTGAGCCGAGAATGGTAAATGGTGAATAGTAAATGGTATCCAAAGTGCAGCGGTATCAATGCAGTTACCATTCACCATTTACTATTTACGAAAATATCTCCACTACTCTTTCAATCGTTCTCGCCAGCACGTCCACTTCTTCTTTCGTGTTATAGAAAGCAAACGAAGCGCGCGCGGTCGCCGGCACGTTGAAGCGCTGCATCACCGGTTGCGCACAATGATGTCCGGCGCGTACGGCGATGCCTTCCTGGTCGAGAATGGTACCGATGTCGTGTGGGTGAATTTCATCAATCACAAACGACAAAACACTTAGTTTTTCGCGTGCCGTCCCAATAATGCGTACGCCCTCAATCGCGCTCAGTTTTTCCGTAGCATAGCTCAGTAGTTCATGTTCATAGACAGCTGCCTGCTTGCGATCAATTGAATTCAGATAATCGATGGCCGCGCCTAATCCAATTTGTGAGGCGATGGCCGGCGTGCCCGCCTCAAACTTATTCGGTAAATCGCCATAGATCGTTTTCTCAAACGTGACACTTTTGATCATGTCGCCGCCGCCCTGAAACGGGTTCATCGTTTCCAGTAACTGCGCTTTGCCATATACGACGCCGCTGCCGGTCGGCGCAAACATCTTGTGACCCGAGAACGCGTAAAAGTCGCAATCCAAATCCTGAACATCGACCAGCATATGCGGGGCGCTCTGTGCTCCGTCGATCAAAACCGGCACGCCATACTTATGGGCCTGTTCGATCATCCTTTTTATGGGATTGACTGTGCCCAGCGCATTGGAAACATGTGTGACCGCGACCAGTTTCGTGCGCTCGTTCAGCAGCAAATCATACTCGTCCTGCAGCAATTCGCCGGCGTCGTTCATCGGAATAACACGCAGACGAGCGCCTTTTTCTTCGCAAAGCATTTGCCAGGGAACAATATTGGCGTGATGCTCCATCGCCGAGATGATTATCTCGTCACCTTCACCGATAAATTTGCGGCCATAGCCGTGCATCACCAGGTTGATGCCTTCGGTGGCGCCACGCACAAAGATGCACTCGCGCGATTCCCGCGCATTGATGAAACGCCTGACTTTTTCGCGCGCGCCCTCGTAAGCGGTGGTGGCTTTTTGGCTGAGGTAATGAACGCCGCGATGAATGTTGGAATGTTCGTCTTCGAGATAGATACTGCCGCGATCGATCACGACTTGAGGCACTTGCGACGAGGCCGCGTTATCAAGATAAATCAGCGGCTTGCCGTTAACTGTCTGGCGCAGGACCGGAAAGTCCTGCCTGATGCGCTCGACATCAAAGCCTGGCTTTTTGGCGCGATCCACCGCCACTGACTTTTCGATAGTTACCATCGTTTCTGTTACGCGAGCATCATGCGCGCGGGCTGTAGCGAGCGCTGAAATGGGTTGAAAACCAAACCAAGTTCCTCAAGAGTAACGACGCCCAGTAGCGCTTCGTCGCCGGCTTTTCCTAAGACGACCGGCGTATGCGTCTCTCCTTGCGGCAGATTAATAAAACACTCAGAAACGTCTCGCTTAATCTTTGTTCCGTCTGCCAGCACGAACGTCAAGCGCCGCGTAGGCTTCAGCCCAATCACTTTCCAAACTTTCAAAGGATAAATCAAACTTCAAGTCGCGCATTCAGCCGGCTCAATACTGCCTCATCAAGCTGCTTGCGAATCGAATCGACCTTGATCTTCTCGATTACTTCCTCGGCAAATCCATAGGTCAGAAGGTTACGGCCAAGATCAGGGTGAATGCCGCGGGTCTCGAGATAAAACAGCTCGTCTTCGCTTATCTGGCCGACCGCCGCTCCGTGCGCGCACTTAACGTCGTCTGCCAGAATCTCCAACTGCGGTTTTGTATCTACGCGCGCTTCATTGGAAAGCAGCAGATTCTTGTTTGTCTGCATGGCATCGGTTTGCTGCGCGTTATGTCGCACAAACACCTTGCCATTGAAGACGGCGCGCGACTTCCCATCCAGAATGCCTTTGTAAAGTTGCCGGCTGGTGCAGTGCGGCATGCGATGATCTATGACCGAATGGGTATCAGCATGCTGATCACCGGTTACCAAATAGAGTCCGTCAACCGTGCACTCAGCTCCTTCGTGGTCCATCGTCACAGACAGATCGTGGCGTGAAATACTCGCGCCGAAGGTGATGGTGGTCGAATCGTAGTTGGAGTTTCGTCCCAATCCAATTGCGGTATTCGCGATGTGAAAAGCCGCGACACTTTCTCGCTGCACCTTGAAGTGCTCGAGTCGCGCCGCATCCTTTACGACAATTTCAACCACTGCATTCGTAAAGTAACGGTCGCTGGTAGACACATAATTCTCAACTACAGTGGCGCTGCTGTTCTCTTCTGCGACGATCAAAATTCGAGGAAAGCTCGCCTTGTTCTCACGCGTCGCAATGAACAGCAGATGAATTGGCTCGGAAACGTTTACACCTGCGGGAATAAACACGAACGCGCCGCCATTAATGAAAGCTGTATTAAGAGCGGTAAAGCCGTTCGCGACGTAATCGGCCTGACGCGCTAAGTGCGTCCGCACCTTATCGGCGTAGAGCGGGTCAACGACAGCCTCATTCAGATCGAGGGCCGCTACCGTTTCGGGTAACGCCTGCAACGATGAAAGCTGACTGCTGAGCACGCCATCCACGAAGACCATTTGGTTAACATGGTCGCCCTGACTGGCAACAAAGCTTTGTAATTCCACACCAGTTTCCGAAGGCTTAATGGCGAGACCCTCGGGTGCAAAGTCAGCCTTAACGATAGGTGCGACGTTGGTGTACTTCCACTCTTCTTCCTTAACTGATGGAAATCCGACTTCGGAAAAGTGCTGCATAGCGCGCTCGCGCAATTGCGACAGCCATGCCGGTGCTCGAGTAACAGCGTCATTCTGAAGCTGGTTGAAAGCCGAATGGTACAAATTCTCTTTTTGCGTTGCTTCGGTAATCATTTCTAATTTGCCGGCGCTCCATTGCCGTTCGGCACTGTAGACTTGAGCCAGTCGTAACCCTTCTTTTCCAACTCCAGCGCCAATTCCTTGCCGCCTTCTTTCGCGATGCGTCCATTCGCAAGGACATGCACAAACTGCGGCACGATGTAATCCAGTAATCGTTGGTAGTGTGTCACCAGGATGACGGCATTTTCCGAATTGTGAAGCTGGTTGACTCCACCGGCGACGATACGCAGCGCATCGATGTCCAAACCGGAATCAGTTTCATCCAGCACTGCGAGCTTTGGTTCCAACACCGCCATCTGAAGGATCTCGTTGCGCTTTTTCTCGCCGCCTGAAAAACCTTCGTTAACCGAGCGCGTCATGAAACTGGCATCCATCTCCACCACTTTCGCGCGCTCCTTCAATAGATCCTTAAACTCCAACGGGTCGAGTTCTTCTTCGCCGAGATGCTTGCGTTTCTCGTTGTAAGCAAGCCGCAAAAACTGCGCGTTGGATACGCCAGGAACTTCAATCGGATACTGAAACGCCATGAATACACCTGATCGCGCGCGTTCATCAGGCGCCATCTCGAGCAAATTCTTGCCTTCGTAGAGCACCTCGCCTTTGGTGACTTCATATGCCGGATGCCCGGCCAAAACTTTGGCCAACGTCGACTTGCCCGAACCGTTTGGGCCCATGATGGCGTGAATCTCGCCCTTGTTCACGGTCAGATTGATCCCTTTCAGGATTTCATTTCCGTCGATACCCGCGTATAAATTTTTGATTTCTAACATTTAAAAATTGTTCGCTCCCTAAATTCTCTATTCATAGACATCGGGTGTCATGTACCAGCGCATCGTTCCTCCGGCACCCGACACCCGACACCCAAAACCACGCATTAGCCCACACTGCCCTCGAGTTTCAGCCCCAGCAGCCGTGTCGCCTCGACAGCAAACTCCATTGGCAACTGCAAAAAGACGTCTTTGCAAAAGCCGTTAATGATCAGCGACACCGCGTCCTCTTGCGAGATACCGCGCTGCTGCAGATAAAACAATTGTTCCTCGCTAATCTTTGACGTCGAGGCTTCATGCTCGACGCTGGAGGTATTGTTCATTACTTCGATATAAGGAAAGGTGTTCGCGCCACACTCGGGACCAATCAGCATCGAGTCGCATTGCGTATAGTTGCGCGCGCCATCCGCCTTTGGCATCACCTTAACCAAGCCGCGATAACTGTTATTCGATTTACCTGCGGCAATACCCTTGGAAATAATTGTGGAGCGGGTGTTCTTCCCGAGGTGAATCATCTTAGTGCCAGTGTCGGCCTGTTGCGCATGATTGGTGAGGGCGACCGAATAAAACTCACCGATTGAATTGTCGCCCTGAAGAATGCAAGACGGGTACTTCCAGGTGATAGCCGAACCGGTTTCAACCTGGGTCCAGGAGATTTTCGAATTGCGGCCGGCACACTTGCCGCGCTTGGTCACAAAGTTATAAATTCCGCCGCGACCTTCTTCATCGCCGGCGTACCAGTTCTGCACGGTCGAGTATTTGATTTGGGCATCATCCAAAGCAACCAGCTCAACTACTGCGGCGTGTAACTGGTTCTTATCAAACTTCGGAGCAGTGCACCCTTCAAGATAAGAAACGTAAGCACCCTCTTCGGCAACTATTAAGGTCCTTTCGAATTGGCCCGACTCAGAATTATTAATTCTGAAATAGGTGGATAATTCCATCGGGCAACGGACGCCCTTCGGGATAAAACAAAACGAACCATCGGAAAACACCGCGCTGTTCAACGCAGCGAAAAAGTTATCGTTCGTCGGCACCACTGAACCCAGGTACTTCTTTACCAGATCCGGATAGTCACGAATTGCCTCGGTAAAAGAACAAAAAATGACGCCATGCTTCTTAAGCTTCTCTTTGTAGGTGGTGGCAACCGAAACTGAGTCGAACACCGCATCGACAGCGACACCCGCCAACTGTTTCTGTTCCGTTAAAGGAATTCCCAGCTTCTCAAACGTGCGCAGCAATTCCGGATCTACCTCATCGAGGCTGGCCTTGGTAATCTTTTGCTTCGGCGCGCTGTAGTAGATGACGTCCTGGTAATCGATCTCGGGATAAGAAATATTTGGCCAGTGCTTTGGTTCGGTCATTTTCAGCCACTGGCGATAAGCTTTGAGACGAAACTCAAGCATCCACTCCGGCTCGTTCTTTTTCTCGACGATCAACCGGATGGTGTCCTCGGACAAACCACGAGGAATAACATCGGATTCGATGTCAGTAACGAAACCGTATTTGTATTCCTGCTTACCTAGTAATTCGACTGTGCTCATTTGTTTATTATGCCGCGCTCGTAACCACTATGCCTGGGCTCGATCCATTTCAGTCTTGTGTTTGTTATTTTGTATTTGGTGCAGAACAGCATCCACGTTGGCTTCGGTGCCTAACAATTGCGACAACGTAATATCAGATAGCGCGTTATCGACTATCTGATGTAATTCAACGATCACGGGGCGAATGCCACAGTCACCCGTATGCACACATGAAGTCAGCACTCCCGTGTAACTCTTGCAATGGGTTGCCACTGTTTCGTCGTCAAGCACGCTGATCACTTCGTTCAGGCGAATGTCGGCCGCGGCGCGCGCCAGTCGATAGCCACCCTTTGTGCCTCGCTGCGATTGCACCAATCCTGCCTTGTTCAGAATCCACATCAGCTTTCCGGCATTGGCGACCGAAATTCCTTCTAACGCAGCAATCTGGGAGAGCGTCAGCGAGTCGCCTTGCGCGTCAGCGCGAGCGAGCTGCAATAGGCAGCGCAGGCCGTATTCTTCTTGTGCTGAGATCTTCATTTCAGTTTCGAAACTGAGCCCGAAATTCAAAGTTCAGCCTTCCGGCTGATTTGCCGACTCCCAAGCTATAGCTTGAACCTCTCAACTGCTTGCTCTTAACGCAAGGCAGTGTAACCAATCCTTACTTTTAAGTCAACTTTAGGTAAGCGGTTGTGGAACTTAAAGATACGGACAATTTGCAGGTTAAAGAGTGAAGTTAAAGTCGATGTATCCGCTCATGCGCAAGGGGCGGCCATCGGTGGGCGTGGCGCCGAAAATCCACTGTCGCGCGGCCGTTTCAGCGGCGGTCCGCAACAGTGCCGGACCATCGGACTTAGGAATGTCGATCACTTTTCCATTCTCATCAAAAACAACATAAACGCGCACCATGCCCTTCATCCCCATTTGTCTCGCAACTTGAGGATACTGCGGCACTATTCGTTTTGTTGCCAGCGAGTTCAGCGATCCCATGTCGATCGGTTTGGTACCGCCCACGGAACCGTTCGCTGGTGATGGGCCAGCGTTAGGGCCAGGGACGCGCTGTTCAGTTGTGGCAACCGCGCTGTTGGCCGTGTCCGCGGCAGTCACCGACATTACGGCAGGAGCTGGGGCTTTCTCTATTGCTGCTGGCGCGGTCGCCGGAATATTCGCAGTCGAAGTCTTTGCGACCAGAACCGGTCCAGCGCCAAGCGATGCGACTTGAGTTTGCGACGACGCTAACGTTTCGCGCACGCTTGCATATTCAGCCGACCACTTCATTTGATCGTCACTATCTTTCGCCAGCGCCAGCCGCAAACCAAGTACGTCTTCCAGCAGGGACAAAGAATCATAGGCCTTGCGTGTGTTCGATATGGTTTTCGCATGGGCAACCATCCGCTCCATGAACGATCGCAAACGGTCTAAATCTTTGGCGGCTTCGGATTGCAGGTTGGCGTCGGCAATATTGATTCCAAAAGTGCGATAACGGGAGAGATGGCTGCGGGCGCCGATAACAGCCTGGCCGGCCAAAGCGAAGTAGGCCCGCAACGAATCCTCGTTACGATTTGCATTAGAGTTAAAGCTTTGCTCGAGCAGCGCTTCGGCGCGCGTATAGTTCCCTTCCTCCAGATAAACGTTCATCAACATGACCGAACTGATATTTCGAAGCGCAGCTTCTTTGGTGGCGGCGCGCACGGATTCGAGCTCAGTTGCGGCGGTATCCAATTGATGTGCGGCCATCAGTGCGCGGGCACGCTCGATCCGGCCCTGGTCCACCTCGGCCGACTTGGCGGCGTCGATGAACGATTGCGCTTGCGCGCATCCGCAAGCAATCAGAAAAGTTACCAGGATTTGGAGAATTCGCAGGGGTCGGCGCTCGAGGGAAATAAGCTGATTCACTAAATAACTCCTAAATAAATGCAAAAAGCGAGCTTATTAGCTCGCTTACCAGTCAATCAAAATTTTCGCGCTCATTATAGCCATTCAGCCTGATATGGCAAGCCGCGACCTCTCGTTTTTCATTGCGAGACAAACCTATTTGTGTGGGATTCCCGAGACATCGCCCAATCGCTTACGATTCAATCTGAAGTAACCTTTGAACTGAAGGAATTCGTCACGGAGCCGTGATGGCGCCGCCGAGACTGCGGGCAATCTTCTCGCGAAAGACGAGCGCACTGGCTTTGATTGCAGCTTCATCCAAAGTCAGCAGGCGGCGATCGCGCATGACGAGCCGGCCGTTGATGATTACGGTTTCCACATCATTCGCTTTGGTGGCGTAGACAAGATCGGAGTAGACGTTATACAGCGGAATTTGATTCAGTGAGTCGCGTTCAACTATAACCAGGTCGGCGCGCTTCCCTTTCTCAATCGAACCGATCTCATTTTCCAAATGCAGGGCCTGCGCGCCGCGAATGGTGGCTAGTTCAAATGCTTCCTGCGCAGATAAGACCTTCGGATCGCCGCTAAAAACTTTATGCAGCTTGGCAGCGGTATCCATCTCTTCCCACATGTTCAGGTCATTGTTTGAAGCCGCGCCGTCTGTTCCGAGTCCAATCAACAAACCGCGCTTGAGCATGTTCGGAACCGGGGCAACACCGGATGCGAGTTTCATATTTGACTGTGGATTATGTACCACTCCGACGCCGATCTTTTTGAGCAGATCCAGCTCCTCTTCACTGGGCCATACCATGTGCGCCGCAATCACTTTATTACTAAGAAAACCAATTCGATTGAGGTAGTCCACGGGACTTGCGCCGTGGGCTTTCACACTGTCATCAACTTCACGTTTTGTTTCGGAGATGTGAGTAACGATTGGGGCACCGGTCCGATCGGAAAAAGCGCGGGCTGCTTTCAAGTGTTCCTCTGAAACCGTGTAGGGCGCATGCGGCGCTATCGCGGGAACAATTAGCTCGTGTCCCTTCCATTTTTGTACAAATTTTTCAACGTACGCCATGCCTTCGGCGTTGGTCTTGTTGTCGGCAACCGGAAAGTCGATGATTGTCTCGCCAAGCACACCACGCACGCCTGCTTTCGCGGTTTCGTCCGCGATGGCGTCTTCGAAGTAGTACATGTCGCAGTAAGTGGTGGTGCCGCCGCGAATCATCTCTGCGAGGCCGAGCCGCGTGCCGGCGCGCACAAAGTCTTCGGTTACATTTTTTGCTTCAGCAGGAAAAATGTATTTGGTCAGCCAATCCTGAAGGTCAAGATCGTCCGCGAGCCCGCGGAACAGTGTCATGGGGATGTGCGTGTGACCATTGATCAGCCCGGGTATCACCAGTTTGCCGTGCGCGTCTATGACCTCGGTGGAACTGTAGCGGCTCACAATATCGCGCCGCGGACCCACCGCGACGATACGGCCGCCGACAATTGCAATCGCACCGTTTGATATGACATGTCGTTCCCCATCCATCGTCACGACAGTGCCACCAACCACGAGGAGATCTGCTCGTTTCATAGTTCCTCCTCTGCGTTGTGCAAATACGGATGCGACGCTGGTGAGGAGTAGCAAAGAAAGCAGGAAGCTAATCAAAACTTTATTCATGATTTGAGTGTCGGCACCTTCGGAAATACAAGTTGCATCTTTCGCTGCGGCATAGCCGTCCGATGTGGGGAAGGGCTTTGCCCTTCCCGAAAAGCTAAAAATGCCTGGGGCTACGCCCTTGGCAACGTCGCATCAATATTTCAAGCGGCGGGCACAGCCCGCAATGGTGGCTTTCCGGAAGGGCAAGCCCTTCCGCACATCGGACGGCTTAGCCGTTTGCTTGGCCGCACCAGCGATTAGCAAGCAATTGAGGGACGCGCTCAATGCAGTGGGCGCGCCGCTCAAGACTCCTTGCGCGCGCCACTCAAGAACCGGGCGTCGAACGCGCGCGGCAGCAATTCCCTGATCGAACATTGCTGCGTTTCGCCATCGAGATTCGACAGTATCAGCTTCGCGTTCTTGGCAAACTCCCAAATGATCTGGCGACAGGTGCCGCATGGCGGCGTCAGCGATTCGGTATCGGCAACAATAGCGAGTTCGGTGAAATCCCGTTCGCCTTCGGAGAGGGCCTTCCAGATAGCAACGCGCTCGCCGCAAACTGTCAGTCCATAGCTTGCGCTTTCGACATTGCAGCCAGTAAAGACTTTGCCACTCTCGGTACGCACCGCGGCGCCAACCAGAAAATTTGAAAAAGGCGCAACCGAATGCAGGCGCGCGGCCTTGGCAATTTCAACTAACTCCTGCAAACTTTCTTCGCTCAAGATTGGCCTCCAACTGAGGTCAACGCGCCTGCCAACCTCTCGCGAATTTTTCCACTCAGCAAATCAATGCTCACCAAATTATGACCACCTTCCGGAATGATTACGTCAGCGTAACGTTTCGAGGGTTCCACAAACTGCATATGCATCGGCCGAACCGTGCCGATGTATTGTTCAATGACTGACTCGACGGTGCGGCCGCGTTCCGCAATATCGCGTCGCAAGCGGCGAATGAAACGAATATCATCCGGAGTGTCGACAAAAACCTTGATATCCAACTGCTCCAGGAGGCGCGGCTCCGCGAAGATTAGAATTCCCTCGACGATAACGATCGGTTTGGGACTGATTAATCGCGTTTCGTTTAAGCGCGTGTGCGTGCGGAAGTCATAACTCGGCAACTCGATTGCTTCGCCGGCTTTGAGCTTGCGCACGTGATTCACCAAAAGATCATTATCGAGCGCGTCGGGGTGGTCAAAGTTTGCAACCTGGCGATAATCGAGCGGCAGATCCTTAAGATTTCGATAATAGGAATCCTGCTGAATGAAGACGACTTCACTGGCCGGCACCGTCTCGAGGATGCGGTTCGCGACAGTGGTCTTGCCAGACCCGGTGCCTCCGGAAATGCCGATTATTAAACTCACGATTAAGTGGCACAGACTTTAGTCTGTGTATCCATTTACTCAAACTTCCTTGTTGCCACAGAAGCTCAGACTAATAGTCTGTGCCACTGGCTACGCGCATTCAACTTGAAAGTGCAACACCGGGCAGAACCGTTTTGCGGTAGCAAGCGGATGCGAGCATTCAATTTTGCAATTGCGTCCGAACCTTCGCCTCCAGTCTTGGCCGTGGCATCTGCTTGCTACCGCAAGCAGTTCTGCACTGCGCCAGAGACTCACTCATCCTTTCGCCGCTGGAGCGAAGAGAAATCTGTTCGCGGTCGCGCGTTCTATGAACATCTCGCCCCGAATGGGGCGAAGAGCCAAGACGCTGTTGCACTTCAAAGTTGAATTCAAAGTTGAATCCCACCTACAACTTTACAATAATTCGTCGCAGCAGTTTGGCAAACACCTCGCGCACTTGTTCACCAGTCTCCATTACTTCGGCGTGGTTAATCGGTTGTTCGCTAATGCCCGCGGCCATGTTTGTAATACAGGAAATACCCAGCACCTTAAGGCCCATCTGGCGCGCGACTATCGCTTCCGGGACCGTGCTCATGCCGACCGCATCGGCGCCAAACGAGCGCAGCATGTGAATCTCAGCGGGCGTTTCATAACTTGGCCCGGCAAGTCCCGCGTAAATTCCGCGACGCAGGGTTACACCTAATGCGCGCGCTTCATTGATTGCCAGCTCCTGCAATTCGCGCGAATAAACTTCGGTCATATCGGGAAAGCGCGGACCAAAACGTTCATCGTTTGGCCCACGCAGCGGATTAACTCCCATCAGGTTCATTTGATCGCTGATCACCATCAGCGCACCCTGACTAAGCTGCACGTTGACGCCGCCGGCTGCATTTGTCAGCAACAGAGTATCGATGCCCAGCAGTTTGAAAGTCCTAACGGGAAATGTAACTTGCTCCGGCTCATAGCCTTCATAAAAATGCACTCGCCCCTGCATCGCCAGCACGTTGTTTTGCTCCACCTTGCCGATAACCAGCCGGCCCGCATGTCCCTGGGCAGTTGAAGAAGGAAAGCCCGGAATCTCCTGATAAGGAATGGTTACCGCATCGGAAAATTCGTCGGCAAAACCACCGAGACCGCTGCCCAACACTAACGCGACGCGACACTTCGCATCTGTGCGCGCGCGAATGACGTTGGCGGCGCGCTCGGCACGCGCATATAAATCGGTTTGGGCCATTTCAATCACTCGTATCAGAAGTCAGAAGACAGAGAACAGAAGTCAGAGGTCAGAGGTCAGAGACCTCGGAATGAGAGACGTCCGGGCACAGAGATCAGAAACATGACTTTTTAACCGACATCTGAGGTCTCTGACCTGCCTGACCTCTCTGACCTCTGACTTCTGACCCCTCCGACCTCTCCGACCTCCGACCTCCGACCTCTGACTTCTGACCTCTGACTTCTGACCTCTGTCCTCTGTCCTCTGCCCGCTGCCTACTTCTCCTTCTGATACGGGATGCCGAGGGCGCGCGGTGGCCGCGACGAACCAATGAAGCCCGCCAGCACGATGATTGTCAGAAGATAAGGGACCATCTGAATGAACTGGATAGGAATATCGTCGCCCGGCGTCTGCCGTAGTAACGTGGCGAAAAATGCCGGAAGCTTGATGGCTCCCTGCATCTGAATTGAAACCGCTTCAGTGAATCCAAAAAGTAAACACGCGAGCAGGGTTTGCACTGGCCGCCACTTACCAAAGATCAATGCAGCCAGGGCAATGAAGCCGCGACCGGAAGTCATGTTTCTGGTAAAAAGCGACGACTGACCAATCGAAAGATAAGCGCCGCCGATGCCTGCCAGCGCCCCGGCAATCAGGACTCCTGAATAGCGAATGCGACTGACGCTGACACCGGCCGCGTCAGCAGCTTCCGGGTTTTCTCCGACTGAACGCAGCCGCAAACCAAACGGCGTGCGATAAAGGACATACCAACAAATAGCGGTCAACAAGAGCAACAACACCGCGATCACCAACGGCGTAAAAGGTATCAGGCGATCTCTTGGAATCTGCGGCGTCGAACCTGACGATAGAAAGAAAGCGCCGCTTAGAAAAGCAGGCAGGCCAAACATCAAAATATTTATTGCTGTACCGCTGACTACTTGATCTGCCTTGTAGCGAATACAAACAACTGCATAGATTGCCGCGATCAGAATTCCGGCACTCATGCCTGCAAGCAAACCTACCCACGGACTGGCTCCGCCAAGGTGCAGTTTTGAATCGGCAGCATAGGTGACGGCGGCGGCAGTAAACGCGCCAGCCAACATTTTGCCTTCCAGCGCGATGTTGATTACTCCAGAGCGCTCCGAAAACAAACCGCCCAGTGCCGCCAGAATCAATGGCGTCGCCAGACGTACGGTGGACCAAATCAGGGCGATCGTGAATAGGTCTTTCATTCGCTTACACCTTCGAACGTTTTAGCAAACCCCATCTACTGAATGGACCACGAAACAGTGCTTCGGCAGCGACAAAAAGAATGACAATGCCCTGCAGCACATCGACCAGATCTTTCGTTACGTTATTAGTAAACGCATCAACGAAAATGCCGCCGCGAATCAGCATGCCAAACAAGATTGCCGAAAGCAGCACGCCTACCGGGTGGTTGCGGCCCAGTAACGCCACGGCGATGCCGGTAAAACCATAGCTCGCCGAGAACCCGTCATAGTAGCGATAGCGATAACCGAGCACTTCATTGATGCCGACCATCCCAGCCAGCGATCCGGAAATCGTCATGGCGATAATAATCTGTTTGCGAATCGAAATGCCGCCATACTCGGCCGCGGTCGGGTTCGATCCCGTCGCGCGCAACTCGTAACCCCACTTGGTGCGCCACAGAAACAGGTAAACCAGCACGCAACAAACGAGTGCGAGTATGAAGGCAAGATTAAGCGGGATTCGTTCGGGAAAACCGGGAATGATTTTGCCGAGTCGGGCAATGTGTGCGCCGCCGCCGATCTCGTAAGTTTGCATGATCGGATCGCCGGGCATCTTGTAGTGATATTGCGTGAAGTAGCTGACCAGGGCCACGGCAATGAAGTTCAACATAATCGTGTTGATGACTTCATGCGAACCAAAGCGCGCTTTCAGAACTCCCGGGATAGCGCCCCAAACACCACCGGCAACTATCGCCGCAAGAAAACAAAGTGGCAGCAAAAGCCAGGCGGACCGGTGGGCCAGGGTAATACCAACCCACGCGGTCGCAAATGCGGCAACATACAATTGGCCTTCAGCGCCGATGTTTAATAGGCCACAGCGAAACGCCACCAGCACCGCGAGCCCGGTGAAGATCAGCGGCGTAGCATAAAAGAGCGTGTAACCAATTCCGTCCGGCCACGACAGCGCGCTGCCCAGCAGCAGTTTATAGGCCACAAACGGATTATCGCCAATGATGACGATCATGATTCCGCCAATGACAAACGCCGCCACGACGGCGATGACCGGAAATATCAGTTCGCGAAGAAGTTTCATCACTGACTTTGTACTTAGACCTTTGTACTTTGAACTTTCTACTTTGTGGCTTTGCCTTCAGTGTGGATCTGGTGTAAGTGCAGCTACTCACAAACCCAGTAAACTACAAAGTACAAAGCTCAAAGCACAAAGTTCAAAAAAGAACTTCACGCTTGGCCGTCAATGCGTTCCGCCACCCGTCATCAACAACCCAATTTCCTCAATCGTCGCAACTTTAGGATCGACGTCGCCGACTATGCGGCCCTCATGGATAATCAGCAGGCGGTCGGCAAGCGCGGTCACTTCTTCCAACTCCGCTGATACCAGCAACACCGCACAGCCGGCGTCGCGCAATGCGACCAGCTTTCGATGAATGAACTCAATCGCGCCGATATCAACGCCTCGCGTAGGCTGAGAAACGAGTAACAACCTGGGGTGGAGATCAAATTCGCGCCCAATGATCAACTTCTGCTGATTACCACCCGAAAGTGAACGCGCCGGCAAATCCTGATTGGGTGGGCGTACATCGAAATTCTCAATTATCTCAGCAGCGCGTTTTCTGATCGCAGCGCCGTCGAGAAACCCTCCCGACGAAACCACCGGTTCGCGATAGTGCACACCAAGGATCGAGTTCTCAGCCAAACTAAAGTCCAGCAACAGGCCGCGGCGGTGCCGATCTTCCGGAATGTGCGCTATGCCCAACTCGCGCCGCGCGCGCGCGTTCACATTCGTAATATCCTTGCCTTCGAGATGAATGCTTCCCTTCATTAACGACGCCGGCACTAAACCCGCGAGCGCTTCGATCAATTCTGTTTGCCCGTTGCCTTCAACACCCGCGATACCGAGAATCTCTCCTTTATTGACTGAGAAAGAGACGTCGTTAACTCGTTTTGTGCCGTCGATGTTAGAGACAGAAAGGTTGGTTACGGTTAGTTCGCTGCCGCCGATCTTGGCGTCCGGTTTCTCAACTCGCAACAACACTTCCCGGCCCACCATTAAACGCGCCAGCTCTGCGGCGCTGGTGTCTTTGGTTTGCACTCCGCCAACCACCTTGCCGTCGCGCATCACGGTTACTTCGTCAGAGATAGCCAGTACTTCGGACAATTTGTGCGTGATGATGACGACTGTCTTACCCTGTTGGCGCATGCCGCGGAGGATCGCAAAAAACTCATCAACTTCCTGCGGCGTCAGGACCGCAGTTGGCTCGTCGAGAATCAGTACTTTTGCATGCCGGTATAGAGCCTTTAATAACTCAACTCGCTGCTGCTGTCCGACTGACAGGTGTTCGACAACCGAGTTGGGATTGACGGCAAGTTTGAATTCTTCTGAAAGTTTTTGAATTTCACTTGAGGCTTTGCCCAGGTCGAGCGCAATCTCGCTGCCCGGCTCCGCTCCGAGCACGATGTTTTCCGCGACCGTCATAGTATCCACCAACATGAAGTGCTGGTGGACCATGCCGATCCCGAGAGCGATTGCGTCGTGAGGAGAATTAATCTCGCGCGGCTGCCCATCGACAACGATTTCGCCACTGTCAGCTTTGTAAAAGCCATAGGCAATGCGCATCGCCGTCGACTTACCCGCCCCATTCTCACCAACGATGGCGTGGATGGTGCCGGGCTTGACGACGATGTTTACCTTGTCGTTGGCTAAGACGGCGCCGAATCTTTTGGTTATGCCCTTAAGTTGTAGCACTAATGATTGTCCGTCGTCAGTTGTTGGTTGTTAGTGGTCTGTCTGTTCGCAGTTAAGTGCTGTTTCTGCCAATTGAATGTAGATACGCGTTCAGCTTAGGAGAAAGTTCGTCAATGATTGGTTTCAGCTCTTTGATTTGCCTATTAGACAGCAATCCTCTTTTGAAAGACCTACGTAACCAGTGCTTCGTTTCATTTAATGAGCCTCGAGCAATTCGCACGAACCTCTTGTTGTCAACATACGAGCCTCGTCCCGTGCCTTCAGCAATATTTGCACCAATACTATCGGTGGCTTTAACCAATTGCTTCCCAACCGTGTCTTTTGCAAAAGGATTCCATGAAAGCACTATTTTCCAAACCAAGTCGGAAAGCTCTTCGGACAATTGATACACCCTTAGTTTCTCAAAATTGGTCCTGGCCATTGAGACTCCTTAAGGGTGAAGAATTGTCAACGGGCGACTAACAACTGACAACGAACGATCTTTATTGCGTCATCCTATCCACCACCTTAATTTCACCAGCGATGATCTTCTTTTTCGCTTCCTCAGCCTGCTGGATCATTTCCGGAGTGACCAGGTCTTTGTTGTTGTTGTCCATCGCGTAACCGACGCCGTCTTTGTCTAAACCATAAACATGAAAGCCTGCCTGAAAACGTCCATTGACGACGTCTTCAACAATCGAATAGACGGCGTTGTCCACGCGCTTGACCATGCTGGTGAGCACGTAACCCGGCTTCACCATGTTTTGATTTGAGTCGACACCGATCACGAAGTGTGTGGGGTGCCCATCTTTTTGGCCCGCCTGCTCGACCGCATCGAATGCTCCCAGTCCGGAGTTGCCGGCGGCGGTGAAAATCACATCAGCGCCTTTGCCGATCTGCGCGAGTGCCAGTTCCTTTCCCTTACCGGGATTGTTCCAGGCCGAGTCAGTAACCCCAACGTAGTTTTGAATCACGCGAATGTTGGGATTGACAGCGCGCGCGCCTTCTTCGTATCCGCCTTCAAAGCGGTGAATCAGGCCAATGTCCATGCCACCTAAAAACCCTATCGTGCCGGTTTGGGATTTTTTGGCAGCGAGCATACCTACGAGATAAGAACCTTCGTGTTCTTTGAAAACGAGTGAGGCGACGTTTGGAAGTTCACTGACGCCGTCAACGATTGCGAAGTGAATGTTCGGATACTCCCGGGCGACGCGCTCCATGATTGGCGCCTGGGCAAAGCCAACGCCGATAATCAAATCGTATCCACGTTCGGCGAACGCGCGCATGGCCGGCTCAATCGAGTTCGGCGTGCCCGGTTCGATGTCTCGCACGATCACATTCAGAGCCGGCTTGCCACAAGGTTTGCCATCGGGCCAGTTACCCGTTTCGGCACACTTTACGCCGGCAAAAGCCGCTGCATTAAACGACCGGTCGTCTTTGCCGCCGATGTCAAAAACGATACCGACGTGAAGTTTGGATTTGTCGTCGGCGGTATACGTCGCACGGTTACAGGCGGCGCCAAACACCGCCGCCAATAACAAAATCGCCAGCATAGACCACAAGGCGAGTTTCATTCGTTTATTACTTCCTTCACTAACGTCAGCTCCTGAACTGGAGTGTCTCTCACTTCGTAAGCTGCTTGAATTGCCTTCACTGCCTCTTTTGCTTTTACTTCATCGCTACAAAAAACTGTTCCCAGGCTTTCGCCGGCAGCGATAGCTTTGCCGATCTTCACGTCGCTAATGAAACCAACGGTCGGATCAATTTTGTCATCGATGCGCACTCGTCCACCGCCGATTGCAGCGATCGCGTGCCCGATGTCAGCCGTATTAACTTTGGTAACAAACCCAGCGTGCGGCGATTCTACCTTAAACGATTCCGTCACCAAAGGCAGGAATTTGTCCGCGTCATCACAGACTCGCGGGTCGCCTCCCTGCGCTTCCACATTGGCGCGAAACGCGTCGAGCGCTTTGCCCGAAGAGAGAATGTTTTTGAGTCGCTCTCGAGCCGCCGTTAATGATTTGTCCACGTGTGCTAATACAAGCATGTGCGCCGAAAGTTCAGTTGAAAGATCAAGCACCGGCCGCGCGCCGTCGTTTACTTCACCGCGCAAGAGCTCAATGCATTCTTTGACTTCGACTGAATTGCCCACGGCGCGGCCAAGCGGTTGATTCATGTCTGTCACGAGCGCGCGAGTGCGAATGCCACAGGAATTTCCTGTCTTCACTAACGCATGGGCCAGCTGCTCCGCGCGTGCCTGGTCGCGCATGAACGCACCGGAGCCCACCTTTACGTCGATGACCATTGCATCCAGGCCGGCGGCGCCTTTCTTGGAAATAATGGAGGCAACAATGAGTGGAATTGCCTCAACGGTCGAAGTAGCGTCGCGAAGCGCGTACATTTTCTTGTCCGCGGGCGCCAACTCGGCGGTTTGACCGGACATTGCGTAACCGACTTTTTGCAATACGTCTTCAAATTGCGAGGCGCTCAGATTCACGTTGTAGCCGGGAATTGATTCGAGCTTATCGAGCGTGCCCCCGGTGTGTCCCAACCCCCGTCCGGAAATCATCGGCACGCAAACTCCGCAGGCAGCCACCATCGGCGCAATCAGTAACGAAGTCTTGTCGCCCACACCGCCGGTCGAGTGCTTATCAGCTTTTGGTTTGGCTATCGCCGAGAAGTCAAGAATATTTCCTGAACGCAACATCGAGTCGGTGAGGATTTCCTGCTCGGCTTCAGTCATCCCATTCAGGTAAATCGCCATCAACAGCGCGCTGATTTGATAATCAGCAATCGTGCCACGGGTGACACCATCTATGAAGTAGACGATCTCGTCGCGCGAAAGCTCGGCGCGGTCGCGCTTTTTTCGAATGATGTCCTGAGGTCGCAAAATGTTTTGAATGTTCGTTGTCAGTCGTTAGTGGTTCGTTGTCAGTTGTTAGTGGTAAGTTGTTAGTTGTTAGTTGTTATTAGCGATTTACGGGCTTCGCCCTATCGGCTAACAACTAACCACTGACAACTAACAACCAACGTCCTACGACTGAAGCAATACGACAGCCTGTGCTGACACTGCCAGTCCCTGTCCCACGGCATCGAGTCCTTCACCAGTCTTTGCCTTAACGCTTACGCAGCCCAACTCCACTGACAAAGTTTCCGCGATGCGTTGCCGGATCGAAAGAATATAAGGACGCAGGTGCGGCGCCTCGAGCATGACGGTCGCATCTATATTCACAACATGGATATTTCGTTCGTGCGCCAACCAAACCACACGCGAAAGCAGTTGCAAACTGTCAGCGTTTTTCCATTGCGGATCACTATCGGGAAAATGCATGCCCAGATCACCTTCGCACAAAGCTCCCAGGATCGCATCGCTGATGGCATGCAAAAGAGGATCTGCATCCGAGTGTCCTTCGCCGCCGCGTTCGCACGCGATGTGCACGCCGCCTAACATCAGTGGCCGCCCTTCTACCAACCGGTGCGTGTCACTGCCGATGCCGATTCTGATCATTGCCGCCATTTGTTCGTTGTCAGTGGTCCGTGGTCAGTTGTTTTGCTCAGGTCAGCTGCCACCGGATCTTTGGCGATCAAAGATCGACTGACAACTGACGACTGACTACAGACCGTGTTTCAGCATAGCTTCTGCAATCACCAAATCCTCTTTGTTCGTGATCTTGATGTTGCGCGCGCTGCCTTCAACGATTGCAATACTGACGCCGAGCCGCTCAACCAGTGAACTTTCATCAGTCAGCGCGGGATCTGCGACGTCAACATCTTCGTAAGCGTGGCGCAACACTGAGTAGCGAAAGCATTGTGGCGTCAATGCCATCCTCAAATCGTCACGCCGCAATGTTGTAACTATGGCGTCATCGGCAACTTGCTTAACGGTATCAACCGGCGCCCGCACCAGAATGGCGGCCCCTGTAGTTTGCGCGGCGGCGACGGTGCGCGCGATTTCATCAGTCGTTACGAACGGCCTTACCGCATCATGGACCACGACGATATCGGTGTTTGTTTCGCGAATCGCCTGTAGCCCACGCAAAACAGACTCGGCGCGCGTCGCGCCGCCAGTCACAACTTTCGTAAGCTTTCGCAGGTTTTGCTTACCTGCTAGAGACAAAAAGCCAGCCGACTCGCCCGCCGCTATAACAACAATTATTTCTTGAATGGAATCACACTGCTCGAATACACGCAGTGTGTGAAAAATGATTGGCGTGCCTGCCAGTTCGAGAAACTGCTTTGGTCGCGTGCCTGCCAGCCGCGTTCCCTGTCCGGCCGCGGCGATGATTGCGACGTTCATATGAAAGTGACAAGTGACCGGTGACAAGTGATAAGAAGGACCGACGTACTCCTGTCACTTGTTACTTGTCACTTGTCACTATTTAGGATTCCGTTATCGGCTCGCTGTCGGTGATACGCACAGGGGCCGGGCCGGAACGCGTATCGCGCACCGGTGGGCGGCGGGTTGCACCATTCACGCGATGTTCGCCGCTGGCGCCGTTTTCAGGATCTTCCCACAGCCGTCCAAAAATCATTTTGCCTGCAGTGGTCTGCAAGACACTGGTGACAGCGATATCGGCATTCTTTCCAATCAGACGGCGCGCATTATCAACTACCACCATGGTGCCGTCGTCAAGATAGGCGACACCCTGGTTGTATTCTTTACCTTCCTTCAAAATAAAAACGCGCATCGCTTCGCCGGGCAACACTACAGGCTTCAAAGCATTCGCCAGCTCGTTGATGTTTAAAACACTTACGCCGCGCAGTTGCGATACCTTGTTGAGGTTGAAATCGTTAGTCACGATCACAGCGTCGAGCTGTTTTCCCAACTCAATTAGCTTCAGATCAACTTCGCGCACCGAAGGAAAATCGGTTTCGACAATTTGAATGTCGAGCGAGCTGTTGTTTTGCAACCGGTTCAGCATGTCGAGGCCGCGCCGTCCGCGCTGCCGCTTGGAGGAATCGGGCGAGTCGGCAACCTGTTGCAGCTCGCGCAGGATGAATTGCGGAATGATCAACGTGCCGGTCAGAAATCCGGTTTCAGCGACGTCAGCGATGCGGCCGTCAATAATTACTGACGTGTCCAGAATCTTCAGATCGCGGCGCGACGCTTTGTCAGTCAGGATGCCGCCCAGCGCTGACAACTCCAGATAGTCGCCTTTCGCTCCGCCAACCATCAACCCGACATAGCCCATGAAGAACACCAGGCCGAGGGTTAAGAATGTTCGCACCTCATGCGGCATAGACTCCTGTCGCATGATTAGGGAGCCGATTAAATAAGCCCCAACGATTCCGAGTATAGAACCAACCGCGGCGCCGATTAGAGTTTTGAGTGAGGCCTTACGAATTCTTAATTCGAAGAGGATTATGCAGACGGCGACAAGCAGACCCACACCTGCGGATATCCACGGATCACCGCCGATAGGCTTTAACACGTATCCAGCAGCAATCAGAAAAACAGTAAAAATAAAACGGATAATTACGACATCCGCGTGCATGATGCCCGAATCTTAGCACGGCCTCTGGAAAAGCGTCACGGAAAACCGAGAAAGTGCGCGGGCGTAGCCCCGGACGTCTTAAGCCTCGCTTGCGGCGGGGCGGAGCCACCGCCTCACATCGGGCGGCACAGCCTTAATTCTGCTTGTTACTAATTTTGCAGAAAGGCAAGCCGCTGGCGAACGGCTCCTCCAAATCTTAAGCTGCCCTTTGTCGCCTGGGAGGATCGCGCGCCCAACAAAAAGGGCGGACATTTTCCTGTCCGCCCCGTCCTCTTTGCTTAGCTAAAGCTTAACGATTGTCGGGATATTGCACCCGCACATTAAAGCTGCCGCTGTTATCGGTGTAATTGTCGTCGTTGATGAGCAAAAACAAACGCCCATCCGCCGGCGCAGTAAAAGTCAATTGAGTGCCGATGAAGAACGGTGTTGATTGTTGTCCATTCGATTGAAGGATGTAACCAATCAACGCCCCCACGCCCGCAGTCGGAACCGGACGCGTGCCAAAGATTGAACTAGCCCCGGCACGCTGGCCATCCGGCGATACCACACCAACGCGCCGGCCGGCAGTGACGTTGCCACTCGCGCTGACCGTAACCTGGTCACCGGCGCGCAACTGGATCGCCGTATCAAGCCCGCGCGATTCCGATGCCTGAACATCAAAGACTCTGTCCAGCAAGCGGCCCCGTCTGCCATCGCGATTCGGGTCGTAACCGCCGCCGCCACCACCGCCACCGGTTTGACGTGAACGCACCGGCGCATTGCCGGTCCCGTTCTCGCCGGGCAGGTAGAACGGATCGTAGTTGTCATTTGAATTGCGGTCGTCAGCAGTGCGTGCCATTGCCGTCAGGTCAACTTCTTTACGAATGCGCACGTTGTATGCGCCGCGCGCGTCTTGATAAGAAGCGCGATTGGCAGTTAGGTATAACCGCCCATCGCGGTCGGACGTGAACTCTCTGCCGGCGCCGAGCTCGAGTATGGGAGAGTCGTAATCGTTACCAATCACTCCGATCAAAGCTCCTTCCGCAAAACGCGGCAGAGGCGCGTACTGATCGGTAGTGTTCAGGCCGGCTGGCGTAATACGCGAGCGGCCGGCATAGATTGTTCCGGTCGCGTCAATGCGAATGCGTTCGCCGCGTCTGACGTCAACGCCGCTATCAATCCAGTTTGGACCAAGCGCTACATCTACTGTCCGCGTTTGATAACGAGCGTCATCAAGCGAACGCCCGTCAATTTCTATGCGATCAATATCGCGCGGCCGCAGGAAAATAACTTCGCCCTCGCGTACCGTGCGCGTTGTTTGTGAATAGCTCGGTTGCGCTCCGGTACCAGTGCGATTACCGACCGGCAATGTCGCGGGCGCGGTCAACTGGACGGCAAAACGTCCATTGATAAAACCGAGCACGTTTCCTCTGATGGCGGTGCCACTGCGCAGGTAAATCGTGTCGGCAGCCACAAAGGAAGCAGCCGCCAGTGTAATCAGCAAAGCAAAGATGATTCGTTTCATGTGGTCTCCTCCTCAGGTCTCAGCCAAAGGGACTTTTAATATGGGAGAGATTTAACGAGATAAAAGAAACTTATCTGTTTGGTCGAGGGGTGTGATTAAAGATACATCGAAGTTCGTTCCAGAGCAAACGCGCTGGTTGTGCGTGCTGATGAAGCATACATTCATCGTGGGGTCCCATGAGGTCAGTACCACCTCGCGGTAGCGGGTGGGTAAATAGATTGCCAATTGTCGATTGCCGAATGCCGAATGTGTGTAGCAACCATTAATTGACATCGGCAATTGGAAATCGGGAATGTCAGACCCACCCGCTAAGGCGTGGTGGTACTGACCTCATTCCACCCCGCAGACGCGCAACTCACCGTTATTGCCTCGTTTCTCCGCCGCTTGGCTTCACTGTAACTGCGGGAACATTTTGATCACGCACCAGTTGATTGAACGCCGGCACATCCGTCCTCATGATCTGGGCCAACGTTGCAAGTTGCGCATCGATCTGTGCCACCAGTTCATCGTAAACCGCATAAGACTGATCGGTTGGCGCGGTGTCCGCACTGGAAACTACACCCGCAAGCGCCGCCAGTTTGTTATTCAAACGGATCGGATAATTCAAAGGATCCTGGCTGCTTTGGTTTTTGGTTTGATACAAAGCCTGTTCAACCGTAGTCAGCTTCTGTTTCAAGACCGTTGCTGAATCATTGATGACCTTAAAGCCTGGTTGGCCGGCAACCCTTTTCAACAAGTCGTCCACTTGCTTGCGCACATCGCGAATCTGAATGATCGCGTTGTGTGTTTCAGTCAGCTTGTCGCGAATTCTTAAACCGAGCTCCAACTGTTTTGCGTAGTCACCCGGCGTGGTCGTCAAACGCGGGTCCGGCTCGACCGCGAAATTTTCGGTCATCGTTTTGCCGTCCACGGTGAGCCGCACCTGGTAGCGACCCGGCGCGACGCGGGGCCCGCGCAGTTCACCGGCCCACAGGATGACCCCCGGAAACCGTGTCGCGTCGGCATAACGCAGGTCCCAAACAAATCGGTTCAGGCCAACGTCAGTGGTGACGCGAGGAGCCCGGCCGCCACCAAACGAATCAGACTCTTCACCGGAGGGCGCCTGTGGTTCTTCAGGCGGAGTCGTTACTTGCGCCGTTCCCGGAGCGGGCGACGGAGACGCCTGCGCGCCCGGTGAAGGACTAGCTGCCGGCGCCGGAGTCTCTGCCTTAGGCGCTTTAGCGGTGAACTTTTGAATCGATTTTCCTGAGGCGTCGAGAAACTCCAGGACCACGTCGCTGGTCGGTTTGGACTTTAGTGAATAGTAAACGACGGCGCCGTTCGGGGGATTACTACCGACCGTCACGCTGCTCGATATTTGAAAACCGCCGCCTCCCTGCATGCGATAAACATTCTCTGGCTGAAATAGCTTTGTTTGAGAAACCGCATTGAGACCACCTGCATCCATCATTTGGTGCAGCACCGGCAGATCGTCGAACACCCAAAACGATCGTCCCTGTGTGGCCGCAACCAAATCTCGCTCGCGCTTATGCACCGCCAGATCGGTAATGGGAACTACCGGCAAATTGAACTGCATCGATTGCCAATTGCCGCCGTCGTCAAAAGAAACATACAGGCCGGTTTCTGTACCGGCGTAAAGCAGTCCGCGCTTATTTGGATCCTCTCGGATCACGCGCGTAAACGCTGTGTTCGGAATTCCATTCGTGATCTTTTTCCAGCTCTTGCCATAGTCATTTGTTTTGTAGAGATACGGGCGATTGTCGTCCCATTTGTACATTGTCGCAGCAACGTACGCAGTGGCCGGATCATTTGGCGAGGCTTCAATCGAATTGATCTGAATCCATTCCGGCATGATCGATTTTGGCGGCGTCACATTGTCCCAGGTCTTGCCGCCATCGCGCGTCAATTGCACCAGGCCATCATCCGAGCCAGTCCAGATCACACCGCGTTGCAGCGGTGACTCCATCACCGTAAAAATCGTGTCGTAGTACTCGATGCTTGTGTTGTCCTTGGTGATTGGACCACCGGATGAGCCTTGCTTCGAGCGGTCATTGCGCGTCAGGTCAGGACTGATAACCTCCCAACTCTGCCCTTCATTGAGAGAACGAAACAGTACATTCCCTGCCGTGTAAAGCGTGTTCGGATCGTGCGGGGAAAAAAGAATCGGGAAATTCCATTGAAAGCGATACTTCAAAACATCCGCACCGGCGCCCATGGGATTGTTTGGATAAGGCGACACGTCGCGCAGTTGGCCCGTGTGATGATCGTATCGCGTGATTAGGCCGCCATACGATCCTGCATAAACGATCTGCGAATCTTTCGGTGACGGCGCAATCCAGCCGGACTCGCCTCCACCCACGTCATACCAATCGGATCGGGTGATTGCGAAATCCGTAGTGCGGCTGGCTATGCGGACGGTGGAATTGTCCTGTTGCGCGCCGTAGATGTTGTAGGGAAAATCATTGTCGAGGGCGACGCGATAAAACTGTGCGGTCGGCTGGTCCTGTTCCGTCCAGCTTTTACCGCCATTGAAAGAGACATTGGCGCCGCCGTCGTTGCTGTTGATCATGCGGTTGGAATCGTCCGGCGCGATCCACAAATCATGATTGTCACCGTGAGGCACCGGCAGCGAAGTAAACGTCTTGCCGGCATCGTTCGATCTATAAAAACCGGTGTTCAAGACATAAACCGTATCGGCGTTTTTTGGATCGGCGTAGATACGCGAGTAATACCAGGCCCGTTGGCGCAAACGCCGTTCTTCATTCACCTTCGTCCATGTCTTGCCACCGTTCTCAGAACGAAACACGCCGCCGTCTTCTGCTTCGACAATCGCCCAAAGACGATCAGCAGCGACGGGTGATGCGGTGATACCAACGATACCGATCGTGCCTTTCGGCAAACCGGTGTTACGGGTTATCTCGGTCCACGTGTCGCCGCCATCAGTCGATTTAAAAATGCCACTGCCTGGACCACCACTCTCGAGCGTCCAGGGCTTGCGATAAACTTCCCAGAAAGCGGCGTAAAGCACATTCGCATTGGTGGGATCGATGATGAGATCAGAGGCGCCGGCTTTGTCGCTGCGATACAAAACCTTTTGCCAGGTTTTACCGCCGTCCTTTGAACGAAAAATGCCGCGCTGTTCATTGGGAGCCCACACGTGACCCTGTGCGGCAACATAAACGATGTCCGGATTTTTTGGATTGACGCGAATGCGCGAAATCTGGCGCGTGTCTTCGAGCCCGATGCGCTTCCAAGTCTTGCCCGCGTCTATTGATTTATAGACCCCGTCGCCGTGAGACACGTTGCCGCGAATCGGCGACTCACCCATGCCCACGTAAATCGTGTTGGGATCGGAATCGGAAAGTCCGATTGCGCCGACTGAGCCGGTGCCGAACACTGAGCCATCCGTAATCGGTTCCCAGTTGATGCCACCATCGGTTGTTTTCCAAACACCACCGCCGGTTCCGCCGAAGTAATAAACGAGCGGCTGCGAGGCTACCCCACTGACTGCCGTCACCCGTCCACCTCGGAATGGCCCAATCAAACGCCACTGCAAAGCTTTGAGTGGATTGTTGTCCGGCGTCGGCGCAGGCGAAGGTTGCTGCGCGTTGCTTGAAATTGAAAACGACAATGAGGCGAACAAAAAAATGATTAACAAAGCGAAGCACTTGCACAGTGCGGACGCAGTCTTCGACATGAATTAACTCCTTAGCGCTTGTGATCGACGGATTAGAGCGGAAGGCGATAATAGCACTAGCGCAGGTTAGTCGGCAGTCGGCAGGCAGCACACATTGCTCATCGCTCAGCCCTCTACACTCATTACTAAGTACCCACACTCAGTACGCGTCTGCAGCCTCTGTAAACGCCATTACCCGGGTATGTATTCAAACCCCTGAACCAAACCCCACCAGCCTACGTATTACCAAATAATGACCTGCCCTAAATGCGGACTCGAAACGCTGCCCGAGCAAAGATTCTGCCGTTCGTGCGGCGAAGCATTACAAAAAGTTACCAGCCGGCTCCCGCCCGTTGATCGTGAAACACGATCCGCGGGCGCCCTGGTGCTCTGGGGGTTCATACTGATGTTCGCTGGGGCGGCCATTGGCGTTGTCGGCAAAAGGTTAATATATCAAGACGGGGTCACGGTTGCAGGGGTTTTGTTATCCTTATTAGGCATGTTCCTGATACTTCTTCCTTATATTATTCCAAAGCGCCAAATCAAATCTGAGTCTGCCTCGCCGTCATCAACTAATGTTTTGACATCAGCATCACCAACGAAGACATTGCCACACGCTAGCGTTGAGTTTGTCCCAAGCGTTACAGAACGAACGACTGATTTGTTAGAAGTATCGGATCATAGCGCAGCGCGGAATGACAAGAACTCCTAGCGCGCTCAATCATATGGAAAATCGAGTCACACTGCGAGATACAACTGAAGACGACTTACCCATATTGTTTGAACATCAGTTGGACCCCGACGCAAACTATATGGCTGCCTTTATAGCCAGAGACCCAACGGACAGGGATGCCTTCACAGCCCATTGGGCGAAAATTTTGGACGACAACACAAAAATAAATAAGACCATACTCCTCAATGATCAGGTAGCTGGTTACGTTGCCTGCTTTGAACAGTTTGGTGAACGAGAAGTCTGCTACTGGATTGGAAAGGAATACTGGGGAAGGGGTATCACCACCAGGGCACTGTCAGACTTTCTAGCTTGCGTAAAGTTACGCCCTCTCTACGCCCATGTTGCCAAAGACAACATTGGCTCTATTCGTGTCTTAGAAAAATGTGGGTTCACAATTTGCGGCGAGGACAAGGGTTTTGCGAAGGCGCGTGGCGAGGAGGTTGAAGAACTTATTCTGCACATTAGTTGCTGATCGACTTTGCACAAAAAAGTCGCCGCTGGCGGCGCGACTAATCCGGTTCACAGTAGTCAAGCAATATTTAGCGCGCGGACGTTCTCATTAACACCGCGGCTTTAGCCCGGTCACACGAGTCCCTATATTTCTTTAACAGTCCATGATCGTAGACCTGGCTCACCGGGCTGAAGCCACGGTGTTAATGAGATCGGTCCGCTCAACACATGAAACTTTTTGTGCAAAGCCGCGCTAATGAAAAGACGACGCTTGATGATTGCCGTTATGCCCACCTTGTAGCCCTCCGAATTCCAATTGCCAAGTGACGAATTGATTAACTCCGCGGTGTAACTTCCTTGGATTGCCTTACGCAGCCGCGAACCGGGCGGCATCTATTAGTCCCGCGCATAAGCTTGGGATTTACGTTAATAAAACGCCAAGTACTATTAACTGAAACGAAATCCAACAAATCGTTGGGCCGACAAACAATTTGAAATTCGAATTTCGAAACTTTGTTAGCGTCGCCGCGTAAACTCCACCGTCGATAACTCACTAGCGCAATGACACGAATACGTCCTTTTGTGATTGGTCACTTCTCCGCAGCCGTCGGCGCGTCGCTTCGACGATGGACCGTACCGGCCGTCTATCGAAAGCGGTGGCCGTTCGATCAACCCAGCACAGGTTCGCTCCGATACGCATCCGAATGAGGACATGCCATGACTATTAGCCGCCGCCAGTTCATCCAACTCGCCCCTGCGTTTGGTGCTTCGCTCGCATGGGCCGGACCCGCTCGAGGTTCGCAAGTCCACCGGCATGAGCGGCGTGATCTCTATCCCCAGGGGGTCGCCTCGGGCGATCCCGATCCGCACAGCGTCATCCTGTGGACCAGGCGTCCGTTTGTCGACGGCAAAGAAGGCACACGCCAGCTCCTGACCGTCGAGGTAGCTGAGGATGAGGCATTCCGCCGCGTCATTGCGCACGCGCAGGCGCCGGTCTCTAGCGCTGCCGACTGGACCACGCGCGTACTGATTGGCGGACTCAAGCCGGCGCATACTTACTGGTATCGCTTTACCGACGCCGACGGAAACGGTAGCCGGGTCGGCCGCACCATCACCGCGCCGTTGCCAAACGATCCGCGCACAGTGAACTTCGCATTCGTGAGCTGTCAGGATGTTAATGAGGGCAAGCTCAACGGCTATCGCCGGATGATCTTCGAAGATGAACGCGCCGCGGCGGGCGATCAGCTCGGCTTCGTTCTCCACCTTGGTGACTTCATCTACGAGGTAGTCGAGTATCCCGACGAGGTGAAGACACGCTACGACCGCACCATCTACGACGTCGGACGCATTCCCGACGGGGGTAAGTTCAGCAATTTCCATTTTCCGCTAACCGTCGAAGGTTATCGCGTCGTCTACAAAGGCTATCTCGCTGATCCCGACCTCCAGGATGCCCGCGCGCGCTGGCCCTTCGTCTGCATGTGGGACAATCACGAATTCTCGTGGCAGGGCCGGCAAAGCATCCAGCAGGCCGGCGGCCCGCCCCAGCCCGGACAAACAGTCAAGGTCGCCGCCAATCAGGCATGGTTCGAATACATCCCGGCACGGGTGGCGCCGCCGAGCGGCTCGCTTGCCGAATTCGGGGCGGTTCCGGTCAAGAACGTCAAGATCGACAATTGGGACGAGAACGGGCTGGGGCTGGAGCCGAACAATCTGACTGCGATCCGCAGCCTAATAGCTTATCGGGCGCTCCGTTACGGCAAGCACCTCGACCTCCTTATCACCGACCAGCACAGCTTCTGCGGCGAAGACCCGAGCGACGGCGAAGATGTCGGAAAGATCTACGATCCATCGTTCCGAGGTTTCTTTTCGGAGGAAGCAATGATCGCACTCGATGAGGGCCGCGCTTTCGATGGCGGTAAGCCGCCCGCCGAACTCCACTTTCGCGATGTTCGCATTCCGAATCCGCGAAAGGACACGCCGCCGCGAACCATTCTCGGCGTCGAGCAGAAGGCGTGGTTCAAAGAGAAGCTACGGAGATCGACGGCAACCTGGAAGATCTGGGGCAATTCACTCGGAGCGCTCGACCAACGTGCGGACCTTCAAAACCTTCCCTCGGGAATGGCCAAGAATCCCTGGCCTGCGGACACCTATGCGATGGCGGGCAGCAACGACTTCGGAGCGGCCTACGCCGAGCGAAAGGAGATCTACAACCTCGTGCATGACGCGAAGATCACGGGCTTTGCGATCGTTTCGGGGGACCGGCACAGTTTCTGGGCCGGATATGCCGCCGCGGAACTGCCGCCGCGGAAATTCGAGCCCGTTGGACTAAGCTTCGTCGGTGCATCGCTGACAAGCCCGGGCACGATGGAAGCACTTGAGCATGGCTTACGCAAAGATCATCCTCTCCGCGCCTTGTTCCTCGCAGACCGGCCGGAGGGCGGCAAGCCCGAGTGGACGAATAACATGCTGCTGCGGCATGGCGTCCGCTCGTGCCTTGAATACGCAAAGAGCTTCGACCTCAAGCGCGCGCGTTCGCTGTCGAACCCAAACCTTGCCCCGCACCTCGAGTTCGTCGATCTTGGCGGACACGGTTATGCGAAGGTCCAATTGTCGGCCGCTGAGATGCGCACCGAGTTTGTCTGCATCCCGCGCCCCGTCACTCGCAGCGAAAGTCCGGACGGTGGGCCACTCAGGTATCGCGTATTACACACCGCTGCACTGTGGAAGAGCGGACAGCGCCCGCAACTGAAGACCGCGGTGCTCGAAGGCGACGCTGGACTGTCGATTTGACGGACCCACTGCGCTCGTTTCCGTAGCGGCCGGAAAGGCTGCGGATCCTGTTGGTCCTTTTCTGTAACGGGGCGAAAAGCATCCACGACGTCCAGAGAGTGGAGACCTACTTCTCGCCGCAAAATCTTTCGTAAGCCGAGGACGACCTTGCGGAGCCTCTGAACGGCACCGCATAATCTCACCGAATCGGTACTTTGCGTTGCAGATCTGCGGCGTAGTACTTAGCTGGCACGCCTCGCAAAATCGCCGTGGAACACTTAATCGATCAGCTCTACGCCTTTGTGTTCATTGCATCTGGCCGCATGACTCGGTTTTTCAAGGGCAAATTCAAACCCGGCCAGACTTGGAATTCTACGTGAGCGCCGATTACGGGCTACGACCCCGCGCTGATACGCGGGGACACGATCGCCATCTTACGAGTTTCGTCAAGCGCAGGGATGGTCCGTTTCAGACACTTCCCGACGGAAACTCTGTACGCTCTTATTCAGATGGCTTGTTGCGCAAGCTACGAGTCGTCTGGCGCGAATGGTGGCGGCAGCGCTCGCGTGGTATTTCCAGCAACGTAGCTTCCGTACCCTCTCGGCGCTGCTGAAGCCATGCATCGGAGGCTTCTTTGTTTATGGAAGAAACTGTATGAAGTACTTTTCTCTCTTGCTCATCGTCTTTATCGCTTGCACACAGGCCCAAACAATAAAGAGAGAGTCTGACCGTGAGCACGACGCGTTCGTCGGTCCCGTTAAGAAAGTATTCCAGGTGTGGTCACCAGTATCCGGGAGTAACTACCCAACCGGCTCACGATGTCGATCGAGCACCAAGGTTTACGATGAGGGCGGTAGGTTGCTAAGACAGTCTTTTTACCCGGGCGCTTGCGGGAGTGATGAGATTCGGGAGGATTACACGTACGCGCCTGACGGGAGTCGGACGACAAAGTCCCAGAACATTCGTGGCAAGGATAGTCCTCCGCCACCTCCACCGATGGCCGCGCCTCCGGGTTATAAACAGGAACCTGGGGAGCCGAGAACGGTATTCAAATACGCCTCCTCGGGCAGACTCGTGGAAGACGCCTCCGTTAAACCAAGTGGCAAAATCGTATACAAGAACACGTACAGCTATGACGACGGCGGCCGGATAGTTGAGATGACCGGTTATGACCGCGAAGGCCAAGTCACCGAGAGGCGTGTCTACAGTTATTCGGGGAATAGCCGTGTCCCTTCAACTGTCACTTACTACGGTGGCGACGGCAAAGTCTACGATAGAACGGCATATAGTGATTACGAGTTTAACGCGCGAGGCGACTGGGTTAAGCGCACAGAGACCCGAGAGCAGGCATTTAACCGGCGGAGTGTCTCAACCACCTTCAGGGAAATCGAATACTATGAATAGGAAATGATCTGGCCAGAGCACGGCCGGACAAATGGTTGGACGCGGGACCACTCTTGATTCGTAATCTTAAGCGTCCTAACAATGAAGCCTATTACGAGGGTCTCACGATGTATTGTCCAAAATGCGCTCAACCGCAAGCCTCCGATGAAACGCAATTTTGTTCGCGCTGTGGCTTGCCGTTGAATAAGCTAAAGGAATTAATTCTTGCCGACGCCACGGCGATGGTGAGCCAATCTAAACAGGATAAATGCCGCCCACGTCACAGAGGTATTCGGCAGGGAGCAATGCTGATGACCCTGAGCATCATCTTGATACCGGCGTATATTTTGTTGGCCGCCTTGTTCCCGGCACGCGATCGTTTGATAGAGAGTTCAGTGAGTGACACGCCTTTCGAGAAAATTTCACAGGCAATCTTGATCACGATCTTCATCGCCGGTCTTGTGCGCCTGCTGTATGCTCGCTTCTTTCAGCAAAATAGCGACCGTGAGGAAACCCAACTGGAAGTTGCCCGATTAGATGGCACCTCATCGACATACGCACTGCCAGCAACACAAACCGTTCCGGTCTCTGGCTTCGGCGCCTGGCGCGCCAATACTGGCGAAATGGTTAAATCCCCTGGCAGTGCGGAGCACATAATAAAGTCGCTCGATGAAGAGTAAGCCGCTTCCACAATTTGCATTCCCTATTTTGTCGTCTCGAAACGCGTCAAAGCGACTTTTTGTCCTTTGAGTAAACAAATCGTTGAACGCGAGCGGTCGAAGCCGCTGAATTTCCGATTTCGAATTACAGATTTGGCTTCGGCCTGCCGCCTGAACTCTGCCTTTGCGCTTTCTTCTTATTAACACGCTGCCGATTCAACGCTTACGATAGATGCTTCCGTGCATCTGAGGTCCATGAGATACAGGAGATTCATGTTTAACTTAAAGTGGAATACAACTGCATTAGCTTTGGTGCTGATGAGTTTTCTCACGACAAACGCTTGTAGTCTGAGCGAAAGTGGCGGAAAGTCGGGTAACCTCTCAGGCGAACCAGTCACGTCCGGTTCCTGGACCAGAGTAACGGAAAATGCGGCCTATCCGGTCGGCTACAACTACCCGGTTTTTGTCGCAAATAATCGAATGTGGGCGTTTCATAATGAAGGCATCTGGTATTCGACCGACGCTAAAAATTGGGCCAAAGCGACGCTGCCGCCAGTGCGACGAAACCCTTATGAGGCGAGGTATATCCAATTCAACCAGGCGATTTATGCGTTGGGACAGAATCAAGGCAACTATGTCGACGGCATCAAGTTCAATTCCATTGTCCGTCGCACGACCGATTTCGAGCGTTGGGAAGTCCTTGCCGAAAAGTCGAATCTTCCCAACCGGGTTTTTTACGGCGCTGTTGTTTTTAATGGCAAGTTGTGGCTGTTCGGCGGTTTCGACGGCAAAGACTATTACAACGACGTTTGGAGTTCTTCGGACGGCGTGGATTGGCTGCGGGTGTCGCAGCAAGCCGCGTGGAGTCCGCGCAATATTTCAATGGCGGTCGTGTTTAAGAACCGCATCTGGATTGTTGGCGGCGGCGTGATTGATGGAGAGCCGGCGAACAATCCAAAATCCACTGATGAAATCTGGTCCTCAGCCGACGGAATCAATTGGAAGCTCGAAACGGACAATTCAAACATCTTGACTTGGGGAACTCCGATCGTGTTTGACGAAAAACTGTGGGTGGTCGGGGCGAATCGAGGAGACGGTAATTTTGCAAGGTCGTCGTTGGTAACGAACGACGGAGTAACGTGGCGCGAAGAATCCGCCCCGTGGTCGCCGCGCGGTTATGTAGCGGCGTGGGTGTTCGATAATAAACTTTACATCACGGGCGGCAAGTATGGTGGAACATCTAACGAAGCCAGATTTATCTATTATAACGACGTTTGGTATATGACAGGCTCGCCCCGAAATGTTGCAACAACTCTGAGAACACAATAACCGACCATCTTTAGCGCTGTCCGGTCAACGCGGACGTTATGCCGCCTCGCTCAACTCAGCCGTGAAGCGTTGGCATGTACGAAATTTCGCACGCGCGTGCCTCCGGTGGTGTTCTCAATAATAAGGGGGAACAAAGCGATGATTAAGAACTCTACAATTCTTGCCAAATGCGTCTTTGCTTTGGTGCTGTTTGGCAACGGCAGCCTTTTGTTAGCTCAAACGCAGCCGGGCAGGAACGCCCAGCTTTCAGCCCACGATAAGGAACGGCTACAGCGTTTTGAGAACGATGTCGATGAGTTTCGTGCGCGGCTGAAGATTCCCGGCATGTCTTGCGTCATTATCAAGGATCAAAAGATTCTATGGGCTAAAGGCTTCGGTTTCGCAGATCTGGAAAACAAAATTCCGGCTACGCCCGATACCCTTTTTCACCTCGCATCCGTCACCAAAACATTTGCGGCAACCCTGATCATGCAGCTGGTCGAGCAGGGGAAACTGGATCTTGATGAGCCGATGTCGCATTACTCAAGCGATTTCAAGGATGATTCCGTCAAAATCAAAAACATTATCACCCATACTTCAGCGGGAACGCCCGGAGAACGTTTTCGCTACGACGGAAATCGCTATGACTATCTGACTGCGGTGATCGAGAAGAAGACGGGCAAGAAGTTTGCTGAGGTGGTCGTCGAAACCTTCTTCGATCCTTTGGGAATGTCGAATAGTGTTCCGTATCACCACGTCGTGGTCGATGCAGACAAGTGGACCGCTTCGCTGGGGAAAGAGCACCTTGAACGCTATCAGAAGAATTTGGAGAAGCTGGCCCAGCCTTATGCCTACTACGGCAATGGCGAGATCATTCACACTACATATCCACCCCCGGATTCGGTGGGGGCGGCAGCCGGACTGCTTTCGACCGTAATGGACATGGCAAAGTACGACGTTGCGATCGATCGGCATGCGTTTATCAAAAAAGAGACGCAGGAAAAGGCATGGACGCCCTTTGTTTCGAATAGCGGCAAGCGGCTTCCTTACGGGTTCGGCTGGTTCGTAATGGACCATCACGGAACCAGGCTCATCTGGCATACCGGAGATTGGGGCAGCGGGTTCTCAGCGTTTTATCTCAAAGTCCCAGAGAAAAATCTTTCGCTCATTATGCTTGCCAACAGCGAGGCACTCGTCGAGCACCAGTATGCGATAGGCGAGGTCATGGTTGACGACGCTATTAATAACGTCTTCGTTTGCAGCTTCCTAAGCGAATGGGACCTTGCATACGGATGTGAGAAGAACTCCCAAACCGCTATCGCCAAGTTTATCGAGCAGCGCCGGGCTAGCGGAAAAGTCGCTATTCACGTTTCGCCGCAGGTCCTCGAATCCTATGTCGGTTCGTACCAATTCGAGAGCCTGGGTAACCGGATTTTTTACATCACGCGCGAGGGCGACACGCTGTTCGTCCACGAGACAGGAAAACCATTCCCGGTTTTCGCGGAGTCAGAGACTAAATTCTTTTTGAAGGATAGAACCTGGATGCTTGTCTTCACCAAACGTGAAGGCCAGCTCGCCGAACTGAGCATTGTCGAGGGCCAGGCCGCCTATCCTTCGAAAAGGATCAAGTAAGTGCGTCGGTGAGGATCGGTTGTACTTGTTTCTTTTCATGATCTCTTGAATGATTTCGACGGAGCGGCTGTCGCTTGTAGCACACCTCAGTTATGATTTTTCGTGAGGAAATGCAGCAATGAGTTCATTGTATGAAAGCGCAGCCCTGATCATCCAACTATACGATCTCCGGCGAGAAGAGACTTTACGCAAAGCGCGGGAATGGTACAGAACACAGTTCCATCCCACGTGCGCCCAGGACGTGGTAAACACGTTGAGAGGAGAGCATAGCGCCTACTTTCGCATGGTCACGTCATACTGGGAAATGGCTGCCTCTTTTGTTAATCATGGCGCAATCGACTGGCAGATGTTTATGGACGCGACCGGCGAAGAACCGCTCAACGTCTTCGTCAAGCTTTACCCTTACCAGGAAGAATTGCACACCATGTTCAGCGCCGATGAAGCCAGATCTCCTTCTCATCTCGAACAAGTTGTGATGCGACTTCCGAAAGCTAAAGAGCAAATAGTGGAACGGCTAAAACAGTTCAAAGAGGCGCGTACACGTTGGGAATCAGGAAGCTAGAAGCGTTCCGCAACAGCACGGTGCACAGCTCATTTTGAACCGTCGTGCGGCGGCCGCAACAGAAGGATCGGGCTGCAATCGATAAGGGGGAGTAGAAGAATGAAGCTGGATGTCTATCTCAACTATGCCGGCAACTGCCAGCAGGCTTTTCGTTTCTACGAGGAGCACCTGGGCGGTAAGATCACGATGATGATGACACACGGCCAGGGTCCTAATGCCGCGAGTCTATCGGCTGAGCAGAAGGAGGCTATTCTCCATGCCCGCATCGAGATCGGCAATACCGTTGTAATGGGCGCTGATATTCCTAATAGCGAACCGATGCGTAGCGCGTATCTGACGCTAAGAGTAGATAGTGAGAATGAGGCCGAGCGCCTCTATACACTCCTGTCGGAAGAGGGACAAATCTTCATGAAGATGGAGAAGACTTTCTTTGCGAATCGATTCGCCATGCTTCGGGACCGGTTTGGTACTTCATGGATGCTGTTGCATGAGACACCGATCTGACCGTGAGTGCCACCGAACAAATCCCCGCAGCCGAGCGGCGGGACAAGAATTTCGAAATTCGCATTTCAGCTCGCGCCGCCGCGCCGACTCATACGTCAGGCCTAAGGAGAGAACGTGACGGTCAAACGCATGGACAATGTTGGCATCGTGGTAGAAGACATCGATGCCGCCATTGAGTTCTTTACTGAACTTGGCCTTGAGCTTGAAGGGCGCGCCCCAATCGAAGGCGGCTGGGCAGATGACGTCACTGGATTGCGTGACATGCGCGTGGAAATTGCCATGATGCGCACGCCAGACGGTCACAGTCGGCTCGAGATATCCCGATTCCTGGCGCCCGCTGTGGTCGCCGATCACCGCAACGCGCCCGTGAACGCTCTCGGATACCTACGCGTCATGTTTACTGTTCAAGACATCGACGATACCCTCGCCCGACTCGCCAAACTCGGCGCGGATTTCGTCGGCAAGATGGCCCAGTACGAAGACAAATATCGGCTCTGCTACATCCGGGGCCCCGAAGGAATCCTCATCGGGCTCGCTCAGGAACTCCCGTAGCCATACGTCTGACAACACATGCAGGATTTGGAGCAAAGTTTCGCGAGCAGAGGAATCAAACGGGGTGGCACTCTGTACCCGAGGCATCAGATGCGCTCGATTTCATCGAAGCAGCGCGTCAGGCGAAGACTCCAGTTCTGGGAGTTGATGCGTTCGTCATTACGGAAACCACCACCCAGCCGCTGATGGAACACATCCTCGATTGTTCAATCGCCGGTGTGGGGCCGGACACCTGGTCTCCGGCCAGAGACTTTGTAGAGAAGCGCAGAGACTCGGGGTTCATGTTCGAAATTGTTGTGTGAAAGCTAGTAAGCGCTTCTATAGAAAGAGGAATGACGCGATGCACATATTGGAACATCTGTTTCTAGCCGGCGAGTTCCCTGAGCGAGCACACCTGTTGTCCGCGCTAACGCTCGAGCAAGTAAGGGTATGTCCGGAGGGCGCGTCGCACTCAATCTACGACGAGCTGTGGCACGTTGTGGGTTACCAGCAGAGTGTGCTCGGGCGGGGCGACCAAACCGGCGAGTTTTACCCGAGCGCGCCGCCCGAGCACGAGCGTCAATGGCACGAGCTAGTGCGAGTGTTCCTTGACGGCGCTCGCGCTGCCGCGGCGATGGGCCAGGCGCCTGAGCGACTGGCGCTGGAAGTGGAGCCGGGGGTGACTATGGCCGACGAGCTGAACAGTGTCGCGGTACATAACGCATATCATCTGGGAAAGATCGTTGCGTTGCGACAGCGGATCGGCGCGTGGCCACCGATGGAGGTAGGGCATTCGTAATTCGCGCCGTGATTTGTCGATCTTCGCTGCGCAGACGTTGCAGCAAACATTTATCTGACTCGACCTGAATTTCATGGGAGGCGCTTATGACAGAGGTTATTAATAAGAGTCGAGTCACAAGTTTACTATTCGTTTTGGCAACAACTTTCGTCTTGATTACATCCACCGCTTATATTCAGACGAAGGCAAGCGCGCCGGGCGACGCCGTTCCAAAAGAGATAGTTCAGGTCCCGCAACCAGAGAAGCCGGTTGAACAAGTGCGAAAGAATATACAAGTGCTGCAAGGTCTACCAGACTCCCAACTCTTTCCCGTCATGAACTTCATTGGAGACTCACTCGGCGTTCACTGCGACTATTGCCATGTCAGGCAGGGAACGGACCCCAAGACGGGAAGGGACATATGGCTCTATGAAAGCGACGATAAAACTGAAAAGATCCGCGGCCGGCAGATGATAAAGATGGTACAGGACCTCAATAAGACAAGCTTCGGCGGCGAACAGAAAATCACGTGTTATTCCTGTCATCGCGGAAGGACTCGAGTTGAGCGAGTAGTGCCGTTGCCTCCGGTAGACTTTACTCTGCCAAAGACGGACCGCCAGCCCACGCTGCTGAGTGCAGAACAAATCTTAAGTAATTACATCAAGGCTGTGGGGGACGAGAATGGCACGAATTTTAAGACAATTTCCTATAAGGCAATCGTGGAAAGATCTCAGGGCCGGACAAATGCTGTTTGGCAACAAATACTGCCAACGACTCAGGAAATAACAATAAAAGAGCCCGACAAATATTTGCTCAAGGTGACCCTGCCGCAAGGTATATCCATGCAAGGGATTGATGGCACAGTCGGTTGGGTGAGCAGCAATAATGGACCAACTATTCAATTGGGCGCCGCTGAGCTGCAACAGTTGAAAGAAATCGCCGCGTTGTACCAACCTCTGAAAGTGTCAGAACAAGCTGCGCAGATGAGAGTGCTGGGCCTGGAAAAGCTGGGTGACCGGGATGTCTACGTGGTCGCAGTTGCGACCGGCCCCCTGACGACCAGAAAATATTTCTTCGACGCAAAAACGAGCCTGCTGCTGCGCCGGACAACGACGACGAATACGATGCTCGCGCCACTTCCCGAGCAGGTGGATTTTGAGGATTACCGGGATGTCGGTGGATTAAAGTTGCCCTTCATAATCCGCACGTCCGGTCTTGCCGCGTTTACTACAGCGACCCGCAAGTTCACCGACATAAAACTTAACCGGGCCATTGATGATCTTGTCTTCAAGATGCCGGGCAGTCGGAAATGACAGACCGGGCCGCTTTTTTTCGCTCAAACTCGAAGTTGCGCGGCAAGAGGGATTTCAAATCTTGAATTCGTCAGGATTGATGATTCTTTGTCAGAAATAAAAGTCTCTTTAGATTTTATTAATTCCTTTATTGTGTTCCAACATACAGCACTGGCTTCGGAGGAGAAACAGTTTGCTCTACATGATTATCGAACATTTTAGAAATCAAGATCCGGTTCCCGTTTATCGACGCTTTCGGGAACGCGGTCGCTTAGCTCCCGAAGGTTTGCAATACGTATCAAGCTGGGTCGATTCAAAACTGGAACGGTGTTTTCAACTGATGGAAACTGAACATCCCGAATATCTGGACGCCTGGGTTGCCAATTGGAATGATCTTGTTGAGTTTGAAGTTTACCCGGTGATTTCCTCGAAAGAGGCCGCGGAAACATTTTCATCGCGTTAACTTGAAATGCTATGAGCAAACTTATGCGGTTTCCCACTTCCGTCAAGCGGGATCCCGCTATCGAGATCTGGATGGGTGAACACGCGGATGAATTAGGCACGATAGCGCAGCGCTGGTTTGAAATCATGCGCGCCTGCGGCGACGATGTTCGAGAGTTATTGCATGACGGCCATCCAACCGCGTGTGTAGGTGACGCGGCATTCGGCTATGTCAATGCTTTCACCGCTCACGTTAATGTCGGGTTCTTTCGTGGCGCTGAACTTTCTGATCCCCGGGGTCTGCTGGAAGGTACTGGAAAATTCATGCGTCACGTGAAGCTCAGGCCGGGACTGGAAATCGACGCCACCGCGCTTAAGCAGCTAATCGAAACGGCATACAGCGACATGAAGGGGCGCCTCGATAGCTGAATGCCGAGTGCCGATTTGAAACGCCCCAATGATGTGTTGAAAGGAGCCTTCAATCATGTCTATTCCTTGGTACTCGTTAATGTGGCTTCCCGGAACTTTGCTCGGCGTGGCCCTCGGTCTAGTCGGTGCTTTCATCGGAGTGATGTCGGCTCGCGGAAAGTTGCGTCGCAGCTCACTAACGCTTGTCTGGGTGATGTTGACTGTGTCGGCTACATATCTATTTGCCGGCTTAGTTGCGCTGGTAACGAATAAGCCATGGGGGATCTGGTATGGCTTGCTGCTACCAGGCTCAAGCGGATTGTTAGTGCTCGGGATCAACTTGCCGGTCGTGATGAAGCGAGTCCGAGAACAAAGTCCAGCCCCTGCCTCAGCTACGGAGCATTGAGATCCAAGCGGTGCTTACCTCGATCGAACCATAGGTCGCAGAGGGGAGTTCCATGAGACGCACGTGGACGATCATTGGCGTTGGTGATGTTGCTGCCAGCTGCAGGTGGTACCAGTCGCTATTTGGATTGCCGCAGACGGCGCCCGCGCATGACTACTTCGGCCAAATCCTCGACTCGGATGGAACAGTTTTGCTCTGCCTTCACCAGTGGGGCGCTCACGAACATCCGTCGTTGACTAGCCCCGCTGAGGCGCAACCTGGTAATGGTCTGCTCTTGTTTTTCCGGGTCGATGATTTCAACCAGGCGGTGCCGAGGGCTCGGTCTCTCGTCGCGCGGCTTGAGGAAGAGCCCCACTTGAACCCGAGCACTCTTTCCAGCACAGTGGGATCCGAAGCTTGGAATTCACGTGACTTGAAGTCGCGGC
>JADMIO011101859.1_pt1 | contig 124761 bp, 102 predicted proteins | sample 8958161 | NCBI WGS metagenome assembly JADMIO01 (sample SAMN16585339, study PRJNA669376) | soil metagenome | isolation source: Crop rotation soil | place: USA: Cullars Rotation, Alabama | collected 2011
GCGACAACTTGTCCACGTGGAATTCTAAGCTTAGGATCCCAATGTGCTGGAAAGGGGCTCGGCGTCGAGCTTGCCGAAGCTGCCGAGCACCGTGATCTGGTGTCCGTTCTTCAAGGTGACGCTGCGGATGTCGATCGCGTTGGCGTACGCGTGCTCGCTCACCCAATCGAAGCGGGCCATGCGCCGGCAGTTGTAGGTTCCGCCCTGCTCGATGCGCGCCACCTTCGACCCCAAGTGACGCTCTGCCTCTTCATTCAAGACCTGTTCGAGTCGCGCCAACCCGAGCGCCATGCCGCAGCTCACCACCGGTGCGGTGTTGTAACGAATGCCCGCCGGCCCTCGCTTGTACACCACCGCTTGCTCGACACCGCAGGTCGGCTTCTTGCCTTTGGCTTCCTTGACCGGCAGCTCGGCGGGCGCGAAGACGACACCGGCCGCACGCAGCTTGCCTTCGCAGTCGTCAATCGGATCGGGCGGCGCGACGGTCCAGTCGTTCTCCGGATCCAGGTCGGCCAGCACGGGGGCTGCTGCGCCCTGGGCGCCGGCCTCGCCGCGCGCCAGACAAATCACCGCCACTGAAATACCAAGCCAAGCGCGCCAGCCCATGACCCGTTGGACGGCGCAGGTGGCAATCGCATTGGCTATCAGCCGACTTTGGCCTTCAAGGTGGCGATCAGCCCCTTCATTTTCGCGAGTGCCTGCACCAGCTTGGCCTTGGTCGTACCGAGCTCGTCGACCGCGGCCTTGTCGAAGGCGGCGATGGCCTTGCCGACCTCCTGCTGCTGCTTGGCGATGTCCTTCATCGTCTTTTGGATCGCAGGCTTGGCCTTGGCGGGCGCCTTGCCAGCCTTGGCTGAAAGCTCCGCTAGCTGCTTGTTGAGCGCGGTCAGCTCGGCCCGACCTTCGGCTCGGTAGGCCTCGCGCGCCTTCGTCAGGGCGACCTCGGCCGCCTTGGCTTGCTCTTCGGAGTTCGCCTGGGCCTTGCCGAGGGCCTGTTCGGCTTCGCTCTTCAATCTGGCCGCCTCGGTCTTCAGCTCCTCGATCTGCTTCTCGAGGCCCTTGACCTTCTCGGCCGCTGCCTGCTCGGACTTCTTCAGCTTTTCATCCGCGATGCGCTGAACCTCAGCCATCTTCGCGGCCTGCTCCTGATCGTCGTTACAGGCGGTGACGCCGGACAGCACTAGCGAAACCAGCACGCCGGCCCAGATACGCTCTCGAATCGGCATACTCAGTACGCTACCACCTTGGGCAAGGGTCTGAACCCCGTTGCTCGACACCCAAAAAGATTATATAAGTCAAACAGTTACCCGTGCATATTCCAAATCTCGCGCCGCAGAATTTTTATTCTATTTCTTGCATTTTTTAGAAAATATGTTCTCCTAAGGGTCATGTCCGCTTCCTATCGCAGCCCCTTGCACGAGATGGTTTCGACCACGCCGACCGACCTTTGGAACGACTCCTGCGCGGTGGCGGATCTGAAGTACTCGCTCGAGCACGGCGCCGTGGGGGCCACCAGCAACCCGACCATCGTGGCCGGCGTTCTCAAGACCGAGTTCGCGGATTGGAAGGACCGGCTCGACGAGCTTTTCAAGACTCAGCCCAACTGGACCGAGGCGCAGATCGCCTGGAAACTGATCGAAGAGATCGCGGTCAAGGGGGCGAGCCTGCTTCAGCCGGTGTTCCAAAAGACCGGTGGCAAGAAGGGCTGGCTGTCGATCCAGACCAACGCCGAGTACCACAAGACGCCCGATGCTTTGGTCAGTCAGGCACTGCACTTTGCGACGCTCGCTCCGAACCTGCAGGTGAAGATTCCGGCGACGGCCGCCGGCATCGTGGCCATCGAAGAGGTCACGGCGCAGGGCGTGAACGTCAACGCCACCGTCTCGTTCACGGCGCCGCAAGCGGTCGCTGTCGCGGAAGCCGTGGAACGCGGCCTTAAACGTCGTGAAGCCGCCGGCAAGCCCACGGACGACATGGTGCCGGTTTGCACGCTCATGATCGGGCGTCTGGACGACTGGCTCAAGGTGGTGTGCGAAAAGCAGGGCAAGGTGCCGACGCCCGGGACGCTGGATTGGGCAGGGATTGCAGTCTTCAAGAACGCGCTGAAGACTTTCAAGCAGAGCGGTTACCGCACGCGCCTGCTCGCCGCCGCGTACCGCAATCACCTGCACTGGTCGGAGCTGATCGGCGGCGACGTCATCCTGACGATTCCGCCGGACTGGCAGCGCAAGTTCAACGCCTCGACGGTCTCGATCAAGTCGCGCATCGATGATCCGGTGCCGGCGCAGGCATTGACCGAGCTGTCCGAGCAGTTCGAAGATTTCCGGCGCGCCTTCGATCCCAACGGCATGAAGCCGGCCGAGTTCGACAGCTTCGGCGCCACCCGCCGCACGCTGCGCACCTTCCTCGAGTCGTACTACGGCCTGCTCAGCTTCATCCGCGACCTGCGCATCCCGAATCCGGACAAGTGACTGGGGCCGCGCCGGCTCCAGACTCCAGGTTTCGGGCTTCAGGTCGGAAAGAAACGATCGCCTGACAGCTGCCGGCCGGCGCGCGTGACGCGCCCCTGCAGCCTTAAGCCCGGAGCCTGAAGCCCGATCCGAGATTCTATTTCTTTTCTACGGATAGAATTTCTTTTCCAATTTCGAACTAAATCGACTATTTGTTCTACATGCGTTCCGCGTCGCTCAGGAGGCAAGCACGAATGGATAGGTCCGGTCGAAAGCTGCAAGCCCGAACTTTGGCCGCTGGCGCGGCGCTGGCAGCGCTGCTGCCGCTCAAGGCGGCGCGCGCCGACATCGTCCTGAACGACCCGGCCAAGTCGGACGGCTGGGAAGTGAAGACCAGCGGTCAGGTCAACTCCTACGCCAACTACATCTTCGGCGAGACCATGAACCGCAGCGGCCTGGGCAACCTGGTCAATCCCGCACTCGACCCGACGCTGCGCTATCGGCTCATCGGACCCCAGGTCAGCATCCAGGGCAACCCCACGCCGACCAGCGCAATGGGCAGCCCGGTCAACGACACAGACGTCAATACGTTCCGCATTCGTGGCGGCTTCGCCAGCACGATCCTCAACTTCATGATCGGTAAGCAGCTGTTTCAGGATCTCAAGCTCGACATCAAGCTGGGGCTCTGGGCCGGCATCGACAACTATCAAGTCGCCGGCGTGCGCGCAAAGAACGATGCGGCGCCCGTCGACTGGCGCGAACAATTCGCCGATTTGAGCGGCTCCTGGGGCACGTTCTGGGGCGGTCGCAAGCTGGGTCTCTACAACCGCGGCGGCATGCGCATGAACTGGTTTCTCATGCACCAGCACGGCATGGGCCACCCCTGCAACGTGGACAGCAGCAGCACCGCGCAGTGCGGGCACACCGGCGTCGGCTCGATGTTTCCCAACCGCAACGCCCAGCTCGGCTATGCCACGCCGGACTTCGGCGGTTTCCAGGTGGCCGTCGCGATACTCGATGGCGCCATGATCAACGATCAATGGAACCGCACGCCCACGCCCCGCTTCGAAGCGGAGGCGACCTTCAAGAAGGTGATGGGCGGCTCGAAGGACTACCCGGACGAGATCAACGCCTGGGCGAACGGGCTCAGCCAAGCGGTGGGCCGCGTTCAAGAGGTCGCGCCGCAGCCGCCGAATCCACCAGCAGTCGTCGGCCATCCCGGTGTGGCCGCCGACAAGGTCGTGAACGTGTGGGGCGTGGGCGGTGGCGCCTGGTTCCGCATGAGCGGCTTCGGCCTCGGTGGCACCGGTTGGTACGGCGCGGGCCTCGGCACCGCGACTCCGTTCGGCAACACCGCGGTCGACGACATCGGTGAGCTGCGCAAGCACTTCGGTTACCTGGCGATCGCGAACTTTCGCATCGAAAGCTTCGAAATCGCGGCCTCCTACGGCTCGACCAACGCCAAGGAGACCAACTGGGACAAGCACCCCGATAACCCGGACAAGATCAGCGTGATCAAGCAGGTGCGAGGCATCGGCGGCAAGCTGGCCTACCACATGAAGAACGTCGTCTTCTCGATCGACGGCCTCCGGCTCGACCACACCTGGTGGCGCGGCGAAACCCAAGGCACGAACATCGTCAGCGGTGGCTTCGTCGCGAAGTGGTAGCGGGTTAGTTGGTAGTTGGTAGTTGGTAGTTGGTAGTTGGTGGTGGTGCACCTGGCGTCAGGTTGAGCCTTGCCGTGCCCGGTCTGCGATCGCCTGCCTGCACCGCAGCTCGACAGGCAGGACGAGTCCTACCCACGAAACGGCAACGCGAGCGTTCACACGATCGCAGCTACCAACTACTAACTAACCACTACCAACTGGCCTAGCGCAGCATCAAAGTATTCGTGATCTGCCGCGCCAGCGTCTGATTGCCCCACTTCCAGACCAGCTTGTTGTCCGGCGTGAACTCGACGAGATGCGGCGTGTCTTCAGCGGGAGCGGCGACGTGGCCTTGCCAGTTTGCGGCCACGAAGTTGCCGTTGGGCAGGATCTCGAAACCGGAGAAGAAGTCGAGACCGAGGCCGGGATGAGCGTCCTTGCCGCCGACCTGGCTGACGATCTGGCCGCCCATGTCGAACTCGATGACCGTCGACGGCGCACCCGACGTTGCATAGACGCCGCCGCCCACGCGCGGAAACACCGAGTACGCCTTGGCGCCGGCGGGCAGCTTGGCGGTCCATTGCTGCTGGCATTGCGTGTTGACGATGAACAAGTCCAGCAAGCGACCGAGCAGCAGGTTGCCGCTCGCGGCATCACGGTTGATGACGCGCAGCGAGTCACCACCAGCGCCGGGAAGCGTACACTCGGTACCGACCGTCGCGCCGTCTTTGTTCACCGTGCGCAGCTTGTCGTTGCCTCGGCCGAGGATGGTGTTTCCGTTATCCAGGCGGACGGCGCCCCGGATGTCGGTAGCGCCGTCGGTGAGCACCACGTTGGCCAGGCGTTCGCCGGTGACCATGTCGTACTCCTGGTAGCCGGTGTTGACGCTGATCATGATGGCCTTGCCGTTGGTGCCCGCGGCGTTGGCCACCATCTCCACCTGGCGCGGCGAGTTCACGGTCGTGACGTTGACCGGCTTCGTCCAGTTCTTCGAGGGATCGAACTCGTTGACGTAGTTGATCTGATTGCGCGCGTTGTCGTTCGCGAAAAACTCGTGGCAGATTTCGCCCTCGGGCTTGGGACACGGCTCGGCCGGCGCGCTGCCGCCAGTGCCGCCGAGCGGGGCGTCGCCTGCGCCGCCGGGCGTGCCGGCGCTGCCGGCGGTGGGATTGCTGCTGCCGCCGGTGTTTCCATTGCCGCCGGTGGAGCCGCTGCCCCCCGTCGGATTGGAGCTGCCACCCGTTTGCATGCCGTTGGTGCCCGCCATGGGGTTGTTGCCGGAGCCAGCGCCCGGGTTGTTCGACTCACCACCGCCGCCGCCGAACGTGCTGCCCTCACTCGAGCAACCGCTGATGGCAGCGAGCAACGCGGCGACCGACACGAGCGACGGCAAAGCCCGACCCACGATTTGGAATTTTTCTTCCATGGCGACCCTGATTTTAGAATATTCGTTTCATTTGTCAAGCAGAAGGCCTTGACAGAAAGGCGATTAATGATGCTTGGCGATACGGAGAGCTAACCTTCCACAACAGGAGCAACGCCCATGAGTGGAGTCACTCATGGGTAACGTTCTTGCTGGATTCTTTCGAGAAATATGACTCGTTTTGACCCGCTTCAAGCGACGGGGGCGAGCGGGCCTTGCTGCTCGTCGTGAAGCAGCGAGGTATCCAGATCATCGAGCGCAATCACGTTGTTGAGCGACGTCAGGTCCGGATACTCGGTTTGATCGAAGCACCATTTGAGGCTGCCGTCGACGCCGTAGAGCAACACTTGATAGCCGTCGCGGGCGTGACTGGGACCGTGTCCCTGCCAATTGGCGATGAGGTAGTCGCCGGTAGGCAAGAGCTGATAGCCGGAGAAGAAATGCGGTGAGAGTGGGCGGCGCAGCTCGGCGGGCTGGGCCTGCTGCTTGCCACCAATGGTCTGGACGACCCGACCTGACGCGGTGTCGATGATCAGCAGGCTCGCAGCATAGCCGCTCGAAACCGCCAGGCGACCAGGACCGATGCGGACCGCTTTCACCATGCTGTCGGCCGCAACGTCGGCCGGGATCTCGAACAGCGTGGACACGCCCTCGTTCCAGTCGGCCTGGTGCACCAAGCGCTTGCCCTTCGACTCCGAGCAGAACAGCAGCTTGCCCTCCAGCGTGTGCCGCACCATGCGGCCCTTCTCCAGCCCCGTGCCCACCAGCCGCCTCGTCTGGAGCGGTCGAGCCTGCGCGTCGAGCTCACTGAGGACGATGCCCTCCGCGAGATTGCCCAGCAGCACGGTATGTCCATTCGCCAACCGTCGCGCCGATTCCACACCGCCGACGTCGTCAGCGAGCTCCACCTCGCGCACCAGGCGACCGCCCTCGAGCTCGAGCTCGATGAAGCCGGTCGGCGTGCTGCGCAGCACGCGATCCGCCCCAATCAGCTGCAAATCCCGCCCCGGTCCAGAAAAACTCCAGCTGCGACTGGGGGCATCCAGATCCAGGTAATGCAGCGCAGAGCTGCCCTCATCATTCAACAAAAACCGACGTGGAACCTGCACCACACTGCCTCCGTAACGCGGCCTCTCAACCGCCGTCTCACTAACCACTAACCACTAACCACTAACCACTTCACGACGACCGCTTCGACTTCTTCCCACTGCCGCGCTTCGCCTCCACGGCCCGCCCGAGCCCGACGATCAGCGTCACGGCGAGCGTCATCGTGACCGCGAGCGAGCGGAACATGCCGACCGAGGCTTGCTGCACCTCGAGACTGACGTCGGAGTGCTCGGCGAGCGGGCTGAGCGGGCTGTCGGTCATGGCAATGACCTTGACGTCGCGCTGCTTGGCATCGCGTACCACCTGGGCCACGTCCGGCGAGTAAGCCTTGGAGCTGATGGCGATGATCACGTCTTTGCTGGTGGCATGCCCCACCTGCTGCATGAACATGCCGCCGACACCGTCGACCAGCACGTTCTTGACGTTCATCTGGCTGAGCGCGTACGCCAGGTAGCAGGCGATCGGGAACGAGCGCCGGTGCGCGACCACGTAAACCGTGTCGCTGTCGGTGATCAGCTTGAAGGCCTGATCCAGCAGCACGCCGAGGCGCTTTTGCTGCTGCAAGCGGCGCAGACCGGTGATGTCGGCCTCGACGAATTGCTCGAGCAGCGCGCTCACGTCCTTGGCTTCCTCGCCCTCGTGCTCGGCGCCGTTGAGCGACTTGAGCCGCTCCTTGTAGTCCGGCATCGCGTCGGTCAGGCGCATGCGGAACACGCGCTGCATGTCGCTGTAGCCGGAGAAGCCAAAGACCTTGGCGAAACGGATCAAGCTCGACGGCTGCACCCCCGCGCGCTGAGAAACCGCCGCGATCGTCTCCAGAGCCAGCTCGCTCGGGTTGTCGAGCGCATGGCTGGCGATCTGTTGCAGCCGCTTACTCAAGCTCGGAAACTGTTCGATGATCGCCTTTTCGAGCTGATCGAACGTTTCGGGATAAGTAGCGGTGCTTTTTCTCATTCACTTCACCGTGGGCATCGCGAAGCTCGCCCCCGCGCTCTGCCCTCTGGGCCAGCGTGACGTGACGGTCTTCATGCGCGTGAAGAAGCGCACGCCCTCGGGGCCGTGCATGTAGTGGTCACCGAACAGTGAGCCTTTCCAGCCGCCGAAGCTGTGGAAGGCCATGGGCACCGGAATCGGCACGTTCACGCCCACCATGCCGATCTGGATGCGCTTCGTGAACTCGTCGGCCGCCTCGCCGCTCGTAGTGAAGATCGCGCCACCGTTGCCATAGCGGTGGGCATTCACCAACTGGATGGCGGCGTCCAGCGTCGGCACGCGAACCACGCAAAGTACCGGGCCGAAGATCTCTTCCTGGTAGATCTTCATCTGCTGGGTGACATGGTCGAACAGGCAGCCGGCGAGGAAAAACCCGTTCTCGCTGCCCGCCACCTTGTGGCCGCGCCCATCCACCAAGAGCTTGGCGCCTTCTTTGACGCCCAGATCCACGTAGCCGGTGACCTTGGCCAGATGCTCTTTGGTCACGAGCGGCCCCATGTCCATGCCCGGTTCATTTCCGGGACCGATCTTCAGCGCCTTCACCTTGGGGATGAGCGCCTCGACCAGACGATCGCCGGTTTCGGGTCCGACCGCGACCGCCACCGAGATGGCCATACAGCGTTCGCCGGCCGAGCCATAGGCGGCGCCCATCAAGGCGTCGACCGTGTGAGTCAGGTCGGCGTCGGGCATCACCACCATGTGATTCTTGGCGCCACCCAGGCACTGCACGCGCTTGCCGGCGCGCGAGGCGCGCTGGTAGACATTCTCGGCGACCGGCGTCGAGCCGACCAGGCTGATGGCCGCGACGTCCGGGTGCTCGATGAAGGCGTCGACGACTTCCTTGTCGCCGTTGACCACGTTGAGCACGCCGGGCGGCAGCCCCGCTTCGCTGAAGAGCTCCGCCAGGCGCAGCGCCGTGGAAGGCACCCGCTCGGACGGCTTCATGATGAACGTGTTGCCGCACGCGATCGCGACGGGCGCCATCCAGAGCGGGATCATGGCCGGAAAATTGAACGGGCCGATGCCTGCGCACACGCCCAGCGGCTGTCGGAACGACCAGCTGTCCACGCCGCGGGCCACGCCCTCGGTGAACTCACCCTTCAAGAGCTGCGGAATGCCGGCCGCGAACTCCACGACCTCCATGCCGCGCGTCACCGAGCCGCGCGCGTCGTCGACTACCTTGCCGTGCTCGGCGCTGACCAGCGCCGCCAGCTCATCCATGTGCTTGTCGATCAGAGCCTTCATCTGGAACATCACGCGCGCGCGCCGCACCGGCGGCGTCGCCGACCAGCTTTCGAAGGCCTTCTTGGCAACTTCGACCGCGCCAGCAACGTCCGCCGCCGTCGACATCGGCACCTGGCTCGCCTCGACACCCAGCGCCGGATTGAAGACGCCTTGATAGCGCGTCGTCGCGCTCTCCGTCTTCTTACCGTTGATGAAATTCTGAAGCTTCTTGGTCATGTCATCTCGATGCTGTCGCAGAAAGCGACCGGAAACGTTCGGAGGGGGATGCAACAGGAAGACGCGAAGACGCGAAGATTTTCTGGGTTCGAGTCGAGTGGACTCGTTCGGCCACGAAAAGGCTTCGCACAGCTCCGCGCGGCGCGAACCCCCAACTGCTCGGCCTTCGCGTCTTCGCGTCTTCCTGTTGCATTCGATCGGTCATTGGCATGCGGTGAGGCCTCCGTCGACGTAGAGGATTTGGCCGGTTACGAAGTTGGAGGCGGGGCCGGAGAAGAAGAGGACGGGGCCGACGATGTCTTCGGGGTCGGCGGCGCGGCCGAGCGGGATGCGGTCGAACAATTGCGCCCGCGAAGCGGGATCGTTCAGCATGTGGCCGGCCATCTCGCTCATCACGAAGGTCGGGGCCACGCCGTTCACGTTGATCTGATGCGGAGCGAGCTCCACCGCGTGCTGTTTGACGATCATGGCCAGACCGCCCTTGCTCGCGACGTAGGCCGAGTAGCCCTTGCCGCGTAGCCCCAGCTTGGCGCGCACCGAAAGCAGGTGCACGTGCCGGCCGCCTTGCCCGGCCTGCACCTGACGGCGGGCCACCGCCTGCCCCAGGAACATGCCGGCCTTGAGGTTGACCGCGATGACGCTGTCGTAGCTGTCTTCGGTGGCCTCCAGCAGTAGCTGCTCGCGATGGATGCCCACGCAGTTGACCAAAATATCGCAGCGGCCGAAGTAGTCGCATACCGCGTCTACCGAACGCGCGATGTCCTTGACCGACGTCGCGTCGAGCCCGGTAGCGCGCGCTTCCCCGCCCTGCGCCTTGATGGCCTTCACCAAAGCGTCGAGCTTTTCAGCCTCCGGGCTCGCCACGACCACCTTGGCTCCGGCCGCGGCCAGGCCCTTGGCGATGACCTGGCCGATCACGCCGGAGCCGCCGGGCACGTAGGCGACCTTGCCTTCGAGGCGAGCCGAAACACTGGAAGCGCTGGTGTTTGCCATGGTCAGTCCAGGTGCAAGCCTCCGTTGATGTCCAGAAGCTCGCCGGTGATGAAACCGGCCAGCGGAGACGCCAGGAACACGACCGCGTGGGCGATCTCCTCCGGTTCGCAGAAGCGACCGACCGGGATCTGCTTGAGCGTTTGCTGGCGCTGCTCCTCCGTGAGCTGCTCGGTGATCATACGCGTCTTCACGTAAGCGGGCGCGATGCCATTGACAGTCACGCCGTGAGGCGCCAGCTCCCGCGCCAGCGAGAAGGTCAGACCGCCGAGCGCCCCCTTCGACGCGGTGTAAGCGGTGCCGGCAGTGAGGCCGCCGGTCTTCATCGCCACCGAGCACATGTTGACGATGCGCCCCCACTTGCGCTCCTTCATGCTCGGTACCCACTCTCGGCTCAGGTGGTAGGGCCCGTCCAGGTTGACGGCCATGATGCGCCGCCACTCCTCGGGGTTCGTTTCGGCGAGCTTGTGATTGGAGAGCACGCCGGCGTTGTTGACCAGGATATCGACCGGGCCGACCTTTTCGCGCACGTCCACGCACGCGGTGTGGATTTGCCCCGGATCACTGAGATCGAACTGGATGGCGTAGGTGCCCTCGCCGAGCGCGGCTCGCACGGCCTCGAGCGCCGCGCGATCCGTATCGGCCAGCACCACGCGATGCCCCTCTTCGAGCAGCGCGCGAGCGATAGCCGCGCCCATCGCGCCGCCCACGCCGGTGACCATGGCCACGCGGCTCTCACCATTCGGCTTGCGTTCTTTGCTGTCGATTCTAGGTGGTGGTGTCATGAGATGCTCGCTTCAATAGTCGGCCAGCGCGCCCAGGTAGTCGCGCACGCCGGGGTGTTCTAACAGCTTGTCGTAGGTGGGTAGCTCGGCGACCCTGCCGCCGGCCACGAACAGAAAGCGCTCACAATTGTCGCGCATGATGTCGATGTGAAACGGCTCGTAAGGGTGCACGCACAGCATGACCACGCGGCCGTTCGCTTTGAGCTGCTTGAAGAAGCTCAGCATGAAGCCGATGTAGCCGTCCTGCGTGCTGAACTGCGGCTCGTCGAAGATGTGCACCAGCGGATAGCTCGACGGTGCCGGCTGAAGCATGAAGTTGGGCTTGGTGCGTTTGACGCTGCGCACCTGATACGACTGGTGATAGTGGATCACCATGCGATCGCGCTGGCGGTACTTGACGCCCTGAATGTCCTGACCGCCGCACAGAATCTGCCCGCCGGTCGGCACGTTGCTGCCGCTCAGCATCTCGAACAGCGTCGTTTTCCCCGCCCCATTCGGCCCCATCACCCCGATAATCTCCGGCCTCTCCGCCTTGAACGACCCCTCCAGACTGAACGTCGTCTTCTTCGAAAACACCCCCCGCGAATAAGTCTTCTTGAGGTTCCTAACCTCTAAAATCGGCGACGTCATTGCGCGACCTCATACGAATGGGGATGCAACAGGAAGACGCGAAGACGCGAAGGCTTTTGGGTTTTGAAATGCGCGGCGACGCTCGCAGACGAAGCAGGTGACGGGCGGTGACACGCGGCTCGAACCCCAACCTGCTCGATCTTCGCGTCTTCGCGTCTTCCTGTTGCATTCCCAACCGCCAATCTCATGACAATTCTCCCAGGAGGCGGGCGTCTTCGAGCAATGCGCGGGCGGAGCCGTTGTAGACGACTTTGCCGTGGCGGATGACGTAGGCGCGGTCGCAGACGGCCAGGGCGCTGCGCACGTTTTGTTCGACGACCAGCACGCTGATGCCTTCGTTCTTGAGGCGCGCGATGGTCTTCATCACGTCTTGCACCAGCTTGGGCGCGAGACCTTGCGACGGCTCATCGAGCAAGACCAGACCGGGGCCGCCCAGCAGGGCCCGGCCGATCGCGACCATCTGCATCTCGCCGCCGGAAAGATTCTCGCTCTCGCGCTCGAGCAGGTACTCGAGCGCCGGAAACAGGCCGAACACCTCTTTTTCGGTCCAGCTGCGATAGGCCGTGCGCTTCTTGCCGAGCGCCAGGTTGGTCTTGACCTTGAGCGCGGGAAAGATGCGGCGGTCGTCGGGAACCCAGCCGATGCCGGCGCAGGCGATGTCGTTGGTCGCCGTGCGCGTGATTTCCTTACCGGCGAAACGAATGGCACCGCGACGCGCCGGCGTGAGCCCCAAAATGGAGCGCAGCACCGTGGTCTTGCCGGCGCCGTTCGGACCCAGCAGCGCCACGGCCTCGTTCTTGCCGACTTCGAGCGACACCCCGAACAGGGCTTGTGTCTCCCCGTAGAAGGTCTCGATGCCCTGAATTTCAAGCATCCCCGCCTCCCAGCTTGGCGCGCCGAACCCACGGATCCGAGCGCAGCTCGTCCGGCGTGCCCTGCGCGATGACCTGACCCCAGTGGATGACACTGACCCTGTCGGCCAGTCGAAACAAGAAGTCCATGTCGTGCTCGATCATCACGATCGTGAACTTGCGCTTCAGGCTCAAGATGAGCTCGAGCAGCCGGTCACGCCCTTCGGCGCCCATGCCCTGAGTCGGCTCGTCCAGGAACAGCACGCGCGGCTCGGCCGCCAGCGCCACCGCGATCTCGAGCGCGCGGCGCTGCCCGTACGACAAGCTCGAGGAACGCAGATCCACGCTGGCGCCGAGACCCACCTGGTCGGCGAGCTTGAGCGCCTTGTCGATGGCACCGGTGTCGGCAGCCACGCTCTTGAAAGCGTTCATGCCGCTCTGGCGCATCTCGGGCAGCGCGAACAGCACATTTTCGAGCACCGTGAACTCGTCGAACAAGCTCATGATCTGAAAGCTGCGCGCCACGCCCCTCTGCGCGATCTTGCGCGGCGAGAGCCCGGTGATGTCCTGCCCGTCGAGCAGCACCTGCCCGCGATCCGGCGGAAAGTGCCCGGTCAGGACGTTGAAGCAGGTGGACTTGCCGGCGCCGTTCGGGCCCATGATGCCGGAGAGCTGGCCCTGCTCGAACGACAGCGAAATGTCTTCGAGCACGACCCGATCGCCGAAGCGCTTGCTCAGGTGATGCGCCTCAAACAGAGCCATTTTCGGCCTCCGGAGTGAACGCCTTGGGCGCGGGCGCGGGCTTGCTTGCGCTGAGCTTCTGGCGCACGCCCTGGAAAACGCCCGCGATGCCCTCGGGCTTGAACAGCACCACGCCCATGAACAGCAGGCCGTACCAGAGCAGCCAGGTCTCTGTTTGGGCTCCCAGCACCTCACGCGCCACGATGAATACCGCGGCGCCAATCACCGGACCCCAAAAACTCACGGTGCCGCCGCCAATCAGCACCGCCATCACGATGTAGCCGGAGCTGTGCACGTTCATCACGTCGGGGTAGGCGCTCTCTTGCGCGACCGCCAGCAAACCGCCCGAGATGCCGGCGAAGACACCCGACAGGCACAGCACCGCCCACTTGGTCAGCCACACGTTGTAGCCGACGAAGCGAGCGCGCGTCTCGTTCATGCGAATGGCTTGCAGCGCCTTGCCGAACGGCGAGTGGACGAGCCGCCACAGCAGGACGAGCGTGACCGCGAGCACGGCCACCACGAAAAAGTAGAGCGTGGTGTTGTCTTTGAGCGACAGCCCACCGAGCACGGGACGGTGGATGTTGAGCAAGCCGTCCTCACCGCCGGTCACCGAGTGTGACTTCATCGCCACGAACCAGAAGACCTGGCCGCAAGCGATCGTCAGAAGAGCGAAGTAGATGCCGCGCCGATGCGCCACCAGGCAACCGACGAGCGCCGCGGCCGCGCCGCCACCGAGCGCCGCACAAGCCAGCGCCAGCAGCGGATTTTGCGACCAATTCAGGTAGCACAGGCCGTAGGCGTAACCGCCGATGCCGAAGAACGCGCCCTGCCCGAACGCCGGTAGCCCGGTGTACCCCATCAGCAGGTTGTAACCGAGCGCGTAGACCATCCAGATCACCACCTCGATCCCGAGGTACTGATGGAGGCCCACCTGCTCGGCCCAGAACGGAAAGCTCACCAGCAGCGCCAGCGTGATCAGCATCGGCAGCGTGACCCAGCCCTGAGCCTTGGGCTTGGTACCGGCTTGGGCGGTGAGCGGTGTGTAAAGCGACATGCGTCAGGCCTCGAGCGCGCTCTTCTTGCCCATCAGTCCGCGTGCGCGGAACGTGAGCACCAAGATCAAGAGCAGGTACATCGACATCACCGACCACTCGGTGGCATAGCCGCCGGTGACACCGACCGTGACACCGACCAAGAGTCCCGCGATCACCGCGCCCCAGAAGCTGCCGACGCCCCCCAGCACGATGATCAGAAAGGAGGGGATGACCGCGTCGACGCCAACGTGCGGACGTAGGCCCCAGATCGGCGTCAGGATGATGCCGGCGGTCGCGGCGAGCGCGGCCCCCAGCGCGAACACGAATAGCCGCAGCCGGCTGATGTTGATGCCGAGCGCTCGCACCATCTCGGCGTCGTGGGCGCCAGCCTTGACGCGCGCGCCATAGGGGGTCTTCTCCAGGAACAGCCAGACCAGCGCCATCAGCACGATGCCCAGAAACGCCGCGAAAAACCGATATTTCGAGTAGATCAGGTCGCCGGCCATGAAGGCGCCGTTCACGCTCTCGGGCACCTGCAGGTTCTTCTCGCCGGGTCCCCAGACGATGCGAATGAGCTCTTCGAGGACCAACGCCGCACCGAACGTCAGCAAGAGGCCGTATTCGGCCTTCTTCCCGTACGTACGGCGCACGCAGCGCTCGAGCCCCATCCCGATCACGCCTATCAGAGCGGGCGCGACGATGAGCGCCAGGCCGTAACGCAGCGCCAGCGGCAGCTCCATGTAGCTCGCGCCCGCCTCCCCCATCCAACCAGGGCTGATGATCTCGACCGCCAGGTACGCACCCAGCGCGAAGAGCGACCCATGCGCCAGGTTGATCACCTCCATCACCCCGACGATCAGCATGAAGCCCAGGGCCAGCAGGCCAAAGAGGATGCCGAGGGCTATGCCGTTGACGAGGTGGGGGAGCACGGGGAGGGAGTTGGTAGTTGGTAGTTGGTAGTTGGTAGTTGGTAGTTGGTAGTTGGTAGCGGGCGACTACGGTTCGTAGACGGGCGTCGACTCGAAGGGTTCGAGCTTGCATTTGGCGTCGGCGTCTTTGTCGACGACGCTGGCGGGGTCGCTGCTGTTCAGAATCTTGAAGAGGTCGTCGGGGTTCGAGGACTCGAGGTTGGCGGTGGCGACGTAGATGGTTTGCTGCAGCTGATGCGTCGCCGGGTTCATGAAGGCGTCGTGCTGCTGCATGCGGTCGGCCGCCGGGATTTTCAGCTGCTCGAGCTCCTTGATCACCGCGTGGTTCTTGGTGGTCTTGGCTCGCTCGACCGCCTCCAGCAGTGAGCGCGTCGCCATGTAGCCGTTGTAGAAGACGTTGCCCGGCGTCTTGATCTTCGCGTCCGGGTTGGCCTTGGTGTACTTGGCGTTGAACTCCTTGACACCCGGCAGGTCGAGGCCCTGATACCAGGTGGTACCGAACACGCCGAACAGATCGGTGCGCGGCAAACCGTAGATGTCCGGCCAGTCCTGCTGATTGTTGATCCAGGCGAACTTCTGACCGAGCTTCATCTGCGCGACCTGGGCGCGCAGCGCCTTCAAGTCGTCGCCACCCACCGCGGCCGCGACCACGTTGGGATTCTTCTGCTGCACCTTGAGCAAGACCGCGCTGAAGTCGCGCGTGCCCTGGGGCACCAGGATCTCGTCGACGATCTCGGCCCCAATCTCACCGGCCAGCTTGCGCGTGGCCTTGGCCGTGTCGTGGCCCCACACGTAGTCGTTGGTGAGCAGCAGCCACTTCTTGCCGAAAGCCTCGATGGCTCCCTTGGCGGTGGCCTTGGCGAAGTTGCTGCCGTTGCCGTCCCAAACGAACTTGACGCGGTGGCAGTTCTCGCCAGCCTCGGAGGGCGAGCTGCTGTTGGTATTCAGGTAAATGACGCCGTATTTCTGGGCCACCTGCGAGATAGCGTTGGCGACGCCAGAGCTCACGCCACCGATGATGAAGGCCACCTTGTCCTGCTTGATCATCCGCTCTGCGATGCGCGAGCCGGTCGCAGGCGTGGTCTCGGTGTCCATGTGCACGAACTTGATCGGCCGACCCAAAACGCCTCCTTTGGCGTTGAACTCCTCGATGGCCATGATCACGCCGCGCTTGTCACTGTCGCCGCTGTTGGCGTACTGACCGCTGGCGTCCGCGGTGATGCCGATCAAGATCGGCGCCTTGCCACCAGCCGTGGAGGAGGCGGAGGAAGCGGCGCCGCTGGCGTCCGCCTTCTTGTTGCAGCCGCCCGCGAGCAAACCCAGAAGCGCGACGGCCGCGCAGGAAGTAAGGCGCTTGATCATGACTTGAGCTCGACCTTGTTCAGCTGACACTGGTTCTTCACCATGTGCCCGACCATCCCATCGGGGAAGTTCGCGAGCGCGGAGACCAGAGAGTTGAGCACCGCTGGCCCCACCGGCGCGGTGAGCGGCACGTCGGCCACCATGCGGTTGTAGTAGCGAAGGTCTTTGGCGGCGTTGGCCAGGCTGAACTTGAGCCCGCCGTAATCGCCGCCCTCCAGCACCTTCGGCACGATCAGCTGGAAAATACCGCTGTTTGCGCCACCACCGCCCACCACCTTGGCGAACTTGGCCAGGTCCACGCCGGTCGCGGCACAAGCGCACAGCGCCTCGGCGATGATCGCGGCGTGCCCCATCGTGATCAGGTTGTAGATGAGCTTGGTGCGCGTCCCCGCGCCGACCTTGCCCATGTAGAAGATGTTCTCGCAGAACGCTTCGAGCACGGGCCGCACGTCGGCGAAGACCTGCTCCTCGGCCCCGACCATGGTGTTGAGCTTGCCCGCTTCAGCGTCGGCGGGGCTGCGAGCGAGCGGAGCGTCCGCATAGGCGGCACCGACCGCCGCTGCGTCTTTGGCGACGCGTTCACACATCGCCGGTTCGCTCGTCGAACAGTCGAGCACTACCGTGCCCTTCTTGAGACCACCGAGCAGGCCGTTCTCTCCATAGACGACCGACTCGACCTGGGGAGCTCCGGTCACGCACAAGATGACGACCTCGGATGCCTCGGCGATGGCGCGCGGGGTCTTGGCCTCACTGGCGCCCTGCCCCAAGAGGTCCTCGATCGGCTTTCGGTTCTTGTGAGCCATCAAGGTGACCCCGAACCCCTTCTGCAACAGGTTCTTGGCCATGCCGTGGCCCATCATTCCCACTCCAACGAACCCGATCTTCTTTGCCATGGTGACTCCTGCAGGGGACAGCGCGCGAGCGCCACGAGGGCTGGCTGAGTTGCTCGACTTTCCGCGAAAATGGCCGTGAGATGGCGGCCAGGGCAGGGGCGCCGGAACGGCACCCACGTTTCGAACGTAGAATATTTGTTCTATTTCGTCAACCGATAGAACTGATTTTCGGAATTTTTAGAATTTGCGTTCCAATTCTTCTAAAATTGGAGTATTCATTCCCTAGCGCAGCGCGTGTGGTTTCGCGGCGCCCAATCGCGAGAATTTTCGGAGCTCGGCGACCAGATCGACACCACTGTCACCACTCACTCCCCTTGAGGCTTCTATGCATCTGCGTCGCATCTCCGCGGTAGTACTCCTGGGTTTCGCTGCTCTCGCGGCACCTACCTTGGCCTACGCCAAGCTCGGCAACATCGCCTACCAGGCGAGCGAGATCGGGGTACCGCTGGCGTCGTTCAACGAGGCGACGTTCACCGGACCGCCGGGTGGCAGCAACACCGTGCTGATGCTGCGCGAGTACATGATCGTGATGGGGTCGCACGACAGCGGCGTGGCCGACGGGCCGCTGCACGTGTTCGACGTCTCGAATCCGAAGGCGCCGATGCTCATGAAGCGCTTCACCAGCCCCGAGACCGCCAAGCTGCGCGAGCTTCACGCCATGCCGGTGGCGATGATCGACGGCAAGGACGTGCTCGTGTTCCCGACCGTGACCGGCCTGCAATTCTTCGACTTCACCGACCCGCTCAATCCAGCCGCGCTCGGCGCGCTGACGCTGCAGGGCGTGAACGCCGGCGACTACGACAACGCCGCCTGGATGTGCAGCTGGGCGTGGCCTTACGTGTACGTGGGCGGCACCGGCAACGGCATCTACGTGGTCGACGCGACCGACCCGGCCGCGCCCACGCTGGTCACGCGCATCGAAACGGGTGAGGCCGGCGGCTTTCGCATCGGGCCGACCTACGCCGCCGGCAACTACATCATCGTGAGCGGTATGGACGCGACGCCGACCCAGGTCGCGGTGATCGACGCCGGCGATCCGGCCAATCCTTTCCTGCTCGCCCAAGGCTCGGCGCCCGCCTCGATGTACTCGGCGCTGGTGATTGGCGACCGCATCTACGGCAGCGGTGAGGGCGGCAACTACTCCTTTTTGAAGTGGAGCGCAGACGCGGTCGAACCGATCGGCAACGCGCTCAAGCTCGGCAGCGACAAGGGCGGCTACTGCACCTATCAGGACGGCTTCACCTTTTGCGGCCAGTCGAGCGAAGGCTTTCGCAAGCTCGACGTCAGCGACGAGACGGACTTCAAGGAAGTCGCCAACGCCAAAGTCGACGTCGCGGGCGCGGACAGCGACTTTGCGACGGTGCTCGGCAACGTGGTCTACCTGGGCAACGACCACGGTTCGGGCGCGGCCTTCTTCGCGCACACCATGACTCCGGACACGACGCCGCCCAAGTTCATGAAGGCGTACCCGGAGGACGGTGACCTGATGCAGCCGCTCACCAGCCGCATCACGCTGTTCTTCTCCGACGAGATCGACATCGACACCATCACTGCGGAAAATATCATCGTGCGCCCGGTGGACGGCCAGCCGATCGAGGGCGTGTTCAGTCACTCCTCCTTCAACGCCATCTCGTTCGGCGCCAAGGCAGCGCTGCTCGAAGACACGACCTACGAGGTGGTGGTCGTGAAAGACGGCCTGAAGGACTTGGCGCAAAATCCGATCGCCGAGGAGACCGTGACGCGCTTCTCGACCGGCGACACCATCCAGATGCCGATGGGCGGGGGCGGCGGCTCCGGCATGGGCGGCGGCGCGGGCACCGACAGCGGCACCGCCGGCACCGGACCTGCCGCCGGCGGCAGCGGCAACAGCGGTGGCCAAGTGAGCAGCGCCGGCACCACCATGGCCCAGGCCGGCACCAACGGCGTCATTCCGACCGAAACCACCCCGCAGGACGGCGGGGGTTGCGGCTGCACGGTCCCGGGCGAAAGCTCGGCGCGCACCGGTTTTGCGCTGTTCGGGCTGGCCGCGCTGCTGCTGGGCTCGCGCCTGGGGCGTCGCTCGGCGAAACGAGGCACAATTCGGCCATGATGCGCTTCGGCGCTGCGTGGCCTTTCGCGGCGTGTGCCCTGCTCTCGACTCCAGCGCTCGCGCTCGAGGTGCACGGCGAGCCCGCCATGCCCGTCGCGATCGGTGAGGCGCACACCTATCGCATCGTCGAAGTGAAAGAAGCCGAGGGCGACGTCACCTACCGCTGGAACTTCGGCGACGGCGTGGTGGTCGGGCCCGGCGCGGGTCCCGAGGCCGAGCACAGCTACGCGAGCTCCGGTCACTACACGGTGATCGTGGTCGCGACCGACGCCGCCGGTCACCGCACCAGCACTTCCTGGGTCCAGACCGCGCACGCGCCGCTCAGCGATCCGCCGCCCAGCAATTCGTCGACGATCCTGTTCGATGCCGCGCGCGACCGCGTCTTCAGCGTCAACCAGGATAGCGACAGCATCACCGTCTCGAGCAGCGCCTCGCTCGGTCGCGAGCTCGAACGTGGCGTCGGTGCGGGGCCGCGCTCGCTGGCGCAGGCACCGGACGGAAGCATCTGGGTCACCCTGCAGCGTTCCGATGAAATCGTCATCGTGGACCCGGACGACATTTCGGAGCGCGCGCGCCTGGCGCTTCCGTACGCGTCCCAGCCGCACTCGATCGCGTTTGGTCCGAACGGCAAGGCCTACGTTTCGCTGTTTGCGACCGGCGAGCTGCTCGAAATCGACGTCGCCTCGCGGCAGCTCGAGCGGCGCCTGGCGCTCGGTCCCACACCGGCGTCGGTGGCGGTGGCCTCCGACGGTCGCATCTTCGTCACCCGCTTCGTCTCCGGCCCAGACCATGGTGAGGTCTGGGTGGTGACGCCGGGGTCGTTCAGTCTGGCAAACACCATCGCGCTGGCGCTCGATCCGGGACCGGACAGCGAATCGGCGGGGCGCGGCTTGCCCAACTACGTCTCGTCGGTCGTGATCTCGCCGGACGGCACGCAAGCCTGGGTCACCGCCAAGAAGGACGACATCGTGCGCGGCCCGCAGCGCGACGGCCTGGCGATGAATCCGGACAACTTCGTCCGCGCCATCGTGTGCATCGTCGATCTGGCGACCGAAACGGAGCGGCTCGACAAGCGGCTCGACGTCGACAACCGTTCGCTACCGGCCGGCGTCGCGTTCTCGCCGGTCGGCGACCTGGCCTACGTGCTGCATCAAGGCAGTAACTGGGTCGGCATCTTCGACGCGTACAAGATTCAAGACTTGAGCGGGATCAAGGATATCGGCAAGGCGCCCGATGGTCTGGTTTTCGACGACCAGGGCAAGCTGTTCGTCAACAGCTTCCTCACGCGCGAAGTGTTCGTTTACGATCTCACCGAGTCGCTGGCCTCGCGCGATCATCAGGCCCCCGCGCCGCTCGCCCAGATCCCGAGCGTGGGCGAGGAGGTGCTGTCGGCGGAGGTGTTGTTCGGCAAGCAGGTCTTCAACGACGCCGCCGACAAGCGCATGAGCGAGATCGGCTACATGAGCTGCGCCACGTGCCACTTTTCCGGCCTGAGCGACGGCCAGGTCTGGGACTTTACCGATCGCGGCGAGGGCCTGCGCAACACCAAGTCGCTGCTCGGCTTCGGCGCTCCGGGCCAGGGCCGCATCCACTGGACCGCCAACTTCGACGAGCTGCAGGATTTCGAGCGAGACATCCGCGAGAGCCTGGGCGGAACCGGCTTCATGGTTCAGGACGACTGGCTCGTCCACCAAGATCCGTTCGGCACGTCTTCGGCCGGGACGAGCCCCGAGCTCGACGCGCTCGCCAGCTACATCCTTTCGCTCGATCAGGCGCCGCGCAGCCCCTTCCGCAATCCGGACGGCAGCTTCACCGCTGCCGCGCGCCGCGGCCGCGAGGCCTTTGCCAAAGCCGGTTGTCCGCAGTGCCACGCCGCCCCCGCGTTCACGAACAGCGAGAACGGCGAGCTGTTCGACGTGGGCACACAACTGCCGTCCTCGGGCCAGCGCCTGGGCGGGGCCTTGAGCGGCTTCGACACGCCGAGCCTGAAGGGGCTCTGGCAGAGTGCGCCCTATCTTCACGACGGCCGCGCCGCCACGCTCGACGAGGTGTTCCAGATCACCGGCGACGAGATGGGCACCATCAGCCTGCTGTCCGACGAGGAGCGCACGGATCTGGTGCGCTACCTGCTGGAGCTGGACGACGTGCCGGAGACAGAGCCCGCCGAGGAGAGCTCGGAGACGTCAGGCGGAGGCTGGTCGTGCTCGATGTCGCACTCGCGCGGCGGCCTCGCGCCCTGGGCCGCGCTCTATCTACTCGCCGCGCTGTGTCTCGGGAAGCGGAGCTTCAGGCGCGTTACGGGATAGAAACCTTCTGCGCCGCGGTCCCGGCAGTGAAAGTTCCCATCTTGACCGGGTTACCCCAGTTAGCCATGTTGTTGCTCACGTAGAACGCGTAGTTCGCGATGCGCCCGTTCGCGTTATCTTGACGAGGCAGGTACGTGAAGGCGGTGATGGGCTTCGCGGTCCCCAAGTCGATGACCAGCTGATGCGGCAGCGGCGCGTCGTTCACGTCATCGGGCGCCGGCTCCCAGGCGGTGTGCCAGAAGGTGGCCGTGTTGCCGTCGATGGCGTTGCTGGCCGGCACATTTTCGTCGTCCAGCTCTTGCGAGTCAGCGGTGGCAACCCAACCCGTCTTGGGAATGGCCGCGTCGGCCGTCGTGAACAGATCCAGCTCGGCGACCGAAGTCCAAACCTTGCCGGCTTGCTCCGAGAGCGCCACCAGTCGCACGTAGCGATAACCCGTTGAGCCCATGCCGCCAGCGCCGCCGCCGCCTGCGCCGGCCTTGCCGCCAGCTCCACCGGCACCGCCGGCTCCCCCCGCGCCGCCGGCCGCACCGCCAGCACCGCCCGCGCCACCAGTCCCGGCAGCCCCACCGGGGGTCGTGCCGGCGGTGGTCATCATGCCGCCGCCGCCCATCGTGGAGCCGGCCATCGGCACGTCACCGGTGCCGCCGCTGCCGGAGGTTTCGCTGCCACCGGTCGCCATGTCACCGGCAGAGCCACCGGTCACCAGAGGATCTGCGGTGTCCGAAAAGGAGCCCTGGGCACACGCGCCCGCAAAGACAAGGAGGGAGAGCGTGCCCGCCCGAAGACCAATGGGCGCCCGGAACAAAAAGGCCATCAGTCTCTATGATTGCCTAAAGTCCCTGAAAGTCATCCCCAAGACGGCCGCGCCGGCCCTCCCGGCGAGCGCCGCGGGATCACGTTGAACTCACACGGTAAGTTGTGGCGTCCAGGGGCTTGGAATAGGGGGTAGGCATGGCCGTGAGCAAGGTGCGTGTAGGTGTGGTGTTGTCAGGAGTGATCCCGCTCGCCCTGGCGTGCGGCCAGGGTCCGCCCGCCTCGACCCCGGTCGCGATGGGCTCGAGCGCAGTGGTCAGCGCGGTCCCGCCCCCAGCTAAAGCGCCTTCGAAGGAGCCACACCTCGAGCAGCTGCGACAGCTCACGACCAGCGGCGAGAACGCAGAAGCCTACTGGTCGTTCGACGGCAAGCAGCTGATCTTTCAAGCGCACCAGGGTGAAGGCTGCGACCAGATCTACCGCATGCCGCTCGGGCAGCTGCCGAGCTTGGTGTCGACCGGCAAGGGCGCCACCACGTGCTCGTATTTTCTGCCGGGTGACCAACAGATCATCTACGCCTCGACCCACCTCGGCGGCGACGCCTGCCCGCCCAAGCCCGATCATAGCCAGGGGTACGTGTGGGCGCTCTACGACAGCTACGACATCTTCAAGGCGAACGCCGACGGCTCGGGTCTCACTCAGCTGACCAACACGCCCGGCTACGACGCGGAAGCGACCGTCTGCAAGAAGGACGGCTCGATCGTGTTCACGTCGGTGCGCGACGGCGACATCGAGCTTTACCGCATGAAGCCGGACGGCAGCGACGTGAAGCGCCTGACCCGCACGCCCGGCTACGACGGCGGCGCCTTCTTCAACGACGACTGCTCGAAGCTCGTCTGGCGCGCTTCGCGGCCCAAGGGGCCCGCGCTCGACGACTTCAAGGGCCTTTTGGCGAAGGGTCTGGTCAGGCCGAGCAAGCTCGAGCTGTACGTGGCCAACGGCGACGGCTCGAACGCGCAACAGGTCACCTACCTCAACGTCGCGTCCTTCGGTCCCTATTTCATCCCGGGGCAGGAGCGCATCATCTTTTCGAGCAACTATGGCGACCCCAAGGGCCGTGAGTTCGACCTGTGGGCCATCAACACCAACGGCACCGCGCTCGAGCGCATCACCAGCACGCCGGGCTTCGATGGTTTTCCGATGTTCTCGCCCGACGGCAAGACGTTGGCCTTTGCCTCGAACCGGGCCACACCTCCAGGGCAGCAGGATACCAACCTGTTCCTCGCCGGCTGGGAAAGCGGGCCTGTCGTACCTACCGTCGAGACCAGCGCGGATCGCGTGCAGCGCGACATCGCATGGCTTTCGGATCCGGCGCGCGAAGGTCGAGGCCTGGGGACGAAGGGCCTGACCGCCGCCGGCGAGTTCATCGAGCAGCGCTTGATGAAGCTGGGGCTGACTCCGGCTGGCGAAAACGGCACCTTCCGCGATCACTTCGAGGTCGCCAAGCGCGTGCTGGTCGGCAAAGAAACCAGCCTGAAGCTCGCGGACAAGGACGCGGACGCGAGCTCGTTCCAGCCACTGGCCTTCTCGGCGCAGGGCAAGGTCGAGGGCGAGCTGCTGCTCGCGGGCTACGGCATCGCCAGCAAGGAACGGAAGCTCGACGACTACAAGGGCCTCAACGCCAAGGGCAAGATCGTCGTCGTGCGGCGCTTCGTGCCCGAAGACAAGTTGCCGCAGGCCACTGACCAGCGCCGCTACGGCGACCTCTGGTACAAGGCGGTCACGGCGCGCGCGGCCGGTGCGGCCGGCCTGATCGTGGTGGATGCGCCGACCACGCCCGCCAAGCCCCCCAAGGATTGGAAGACGCCGGACGAAGCGAGGTTTCCGGCGCTCACGCGCGAGAACTATGGCGACGCCGGCATCCCGGTCATGATCGTCAAGCGCGCGACCTTCGAGCCGGTCCTCAAGGAGCTCGAGCAGCGCCGCAAGGCGAAGGCCGCGCTCAAGGTGGCCTTGAGCTACGAGAAGCAACCGGCGTTCAACGTGGTGGGGCGCATCGCGGCCAACGCTCCGGCGGCCGAGCGCGTGCCCGGCGAGCTGGTGATCGGCGCGCACTACGACCACCTGGGTTTTGGCGGCGTGCATTCGCTCACACCGGACAGCAGCGCGCCGCACGTCGGCGCGGACGACAACGCCTCGGGTGTGGCCGGCATCCTGGAGATCGCGCGTCTGCTGAAGGCCTCACCCAAGCTCAAGCAGGACGTGCTGATCATGGCGTTTTCGGCGGAAGAGAGCGGCGTGCTGGGCTCGTCGCATCTGGTGCACGAGCCGCCCAAGGGCATCGACATCAAGCGCATCCGCGCGATGCTGAATCTCGACATGGTGGGGCGGATGCGTGAAAACCAGCTCACGGTGCTGGGCGCCAAAACCGCGACCGAGTGGCAAGCGCTGGTGAGCGGCGCCTGCGACCGCGCGCGCATCGAATGTGGCCTCAGCGGCGACGGCTACGGCCCGAGCGACCAGACCTCGTTCTACGCCGCTGGCGTGCCGGTGCTGCACTTCTTCACCGGCTCGCACTCCGACTATCACAAGCCCACGGACACCGCCGACAAGGTCAACGCGGCCGGCGCCGGCCAGATCGCACAGCTGGTCGCCGACGTCGCGCAAGCCGTGACCGACTCGCCCCAACCCCTCACCTATCAGCAGGTGGCGCCCGAAGCTCCGAAAGGCGACGTGCGCTCCTTCAACGCCTCGCTCGGCACGATCCCAGACTACGCGGGCCCTCCCGAAGGCGGCGGCGTGCTCCTGGCCGGTGTGCGACCCGGCAGCGGCGCCGAGAAGGCCGGCCTGAAGCGCGGCGACATCCTGATCGGCCTCGGCAAGACCGAGCTCAAGAGCCTGCACGACTTCATGTTCGTGCTCAACGCCAGCAAGCCCGGCCAAACCCTGACCGCCCGCATCAAGCGCGACGGCAAGGTGATGGAGCTTCCGGTGACGTTCGACGAGCGCTCCGCGCCGCGCAAGGAGTAGGGCCGCAGCGAGCGCCTCCGTTTTGCCACGTTGACAAATCCGGAGCGTCGTACCAGTCAAGGCGCATGAGGATCTCCGCAGTGTTCGCAGCGTTACGCTGGTTGACCGTCACCGGTGCGTCGTTGGCTGCTGGCGCCGCGTGCACCCCGCAAACGGTCGTGGCGAGCTCTGCTCCCACGGTGAACGCGCCCGTGCGCGGCATCACGGTCAGCGGCTTCGGTAAGGTGAATGGCAAGCCGGACGTCGCGCGCACCACGATCGGGGTGGAGTCCCGAGCCGGCACGGCCGAGGAGGCGATCGCCGACGTCAACTCGCGCATGGCGGCCGTGATCGCTGCGGTGAAACGAGCCGGCGTGGCGGACGCAGACGTGCGTACCGCGACGCTCTCGTTGAATTTCGAGCGCAGCTACGAGCCACAACCGCCGCCGCCGCCGCCAGTGCCGGCCGTGGCGCCCGCCGCACCTGCGAAGGTCAAGTCCGCCGACGCCCGCCCCGAAGCGGTGGTCGCGCCGCCACCCAAGTTGCCGCAGGGTTTTTACACCGCGCAGAACAACGTCGAGGTGACGATGCGCAATCTCGACGCGGCGGGCAAGGTGGTGAGCGCAGCGACGGGCGCGGGCGCAAACCAGCTGTTCGGGATCCGTTTCGAGATCGAGGACCCGTCGGGCTTGCTGGCAGAAGCGCGCAAGAAGGCCGTTGCCGACGCGCGGCGTCGCGCCGAAGCGCTGGCGCAGCTGGCCGGTCTGAAGCTCGGCCCCGCGATCTCGATCGTCGAGCTCGACGCCGGCGCCCCGGGTCCGATGCCGGCCTTCGCTGCACTGCAGCGGAACGAAGCGGCCCCCGTCGAGCGCGGCGAGCTCACCGTGACGAGCTCGGTCCAGATCGTCTACGCGCTACCCGAGTGACGAGCGCCGCCGATCGACCCCAAGAATAACTGCGTGATATTGGATATTTAACAGTATTGCTTGCGTTATCCCATATACCCTATAAAGTTGATGGACTTTATGGAGTTTGAACCGCTTCTCCTGTTCGCGCTCGCCGGCTTCTGCGCTTCGTTCGTCGATGGCGCGCTGGGCATGGGTTTTGGACCGACCAGCTCGAGCATCCTGCTCGGCAGCGGTCTGTCGCCGACGTCGGTGTCGACCAGCGTCAACATCGTCAAGGTGGCGACCGGTTTGGCGGCGGCCGTCTCGCACTGGCGCTTCGGCAACATCGACCGCAAGTTGGTGTTGGGTTTGGCGCTCCCGGGCATGGTTGGCGCTCTCGTCGGCGCGACGTTGCTCTCGAATCTCAATGGAGCTCTGGTCAAGCCTGCGTTGGCCGCGCTCTTGATCGTTATTGGCCTGCGTATCCTGTTCCGCTTCGCGCGCTTGCCCGCACAGGCGCCGGCTCAGGCAACGCCGAATGGCGAGTCCATTCCGCCTGCCACCTTCAATCCCAAGGGATTGCATGTCGCGGCGGCCTGCGGGGGTGTCACCAACGGGATGATCGGCGCGTGGGGACCGGTGGTCACGCCCTTTCTGCTGCATCGCGGACTGTCGCCGCGCTACGCAATCGGGTCCGTGAACACGGCCGAAGTGGCCGTGGCAGCTGCCTCGGCGACGTCGCTCATCGCAGCGGTTGGCAAGGGCGGCATCCAGCTCAGCGTCGTGGTGGCCATGCTGATCGGCGGCGTGGTGGCGGCTCCGGTCGCGGCCTGGGCCATTCGCTTCATTCCGGCGCGTCCGCTGGGCATCGCGGTGGCAGGCTTGCTGCTGCTCACCAACGCCCGCGAGCTCATCAGCTGGGCGCGGCTCAGCTCGTGGTCGTGGTGGATCTACGCGGGCATTCTGCTGCTCGTCGCGCTGGCGGCGGCGGCGCCCAAGCTGGCCGCCCGTGGCGCCCGCCGCTCGCTCGCGCCCGCCCAGCCTTCGAGGACCTGAGTCGGGATTTGGATCGCGCTCGGGTAAGAAACGACCACGAAAGCTAACGCTCGCGAGCACCCATGACTAGTCATGGGTCATCGCGCCTCCCATAGTTGGACTAGCTCCCGATGCTGGCTCGGAGCTCTGGCTGGCTTGCTCGTCAGTAGCCACGCCGCCGGGAGGAACCTGCTGCAAGCCGACGGACCGGGCGGCACCTACGACCTCCTGCGCACGGCCTACACCGTGGAGGTGCCGGACTGCGGCCACATGGTGGAGCACATCAGCGAGGCGCAAGACACCGAGCTCGGCAGGCCTGTCTTCGTATTCGAGCTGCACGTCGCCGAGGACGACGATCGCTGCATCAATACGGATCGCCAGCGCGCGGAGATCCGGGCGCGAGCCGAAGACATCGTGGCCAGCGAGGGTGAGACCGTCTACTACGCCTGGAAGTTCAAGCTCGACGCGGACTTTCAGGGTTCGCCGAACTTCACGCACATCTTCCAGATCAAGAGCGACGAGGACCCGCCGGTCATGACCTTGACCCCGCGCGTCGACTCCATGGCCATCGACGGGCGCATCGGCGAACGCGGCTCGACCGAGCTTCAAAAGTTCTTGGGGGCGTGGGTACAGGTCGAGCTGCGCGTCCTGTACGCGGAGGCGGGCGAGCTGGCGATGACCATTCGGCGCCTCGAGGACGGCGAAATGCTCTTCGACTACTCGGGCGATGCCGACATGTGGGACGCGAATGCCAGCGGCCACGACTCCAAGTTCGGCCTCTACCGCAGCTTGAGCAGCGCCGGTGAGCTGCGAGACGAGCAAGTCCGCTTCGCCGACTTCTGCGCCTCCAAAGTGAGCGCCGCCGAATGCGCGGACATAGCGACTCCGGATCCGGGTGTCGGAGGCGCTGGTGGGAGCGGCGGCACGATGAACGCGGGCGGCACGCCGAGCGCCGGTGGCGGGCTACCCGGCGGCGCCGCAGGGGCGAATGCGATCGGCGGCAGCGGCCAGGGCGGAGCGCCGGCGACCTCGGCGGGCAGCGCCGGGCTCGAGAGCGGTGCGGGGACGACGGGTACCGCTCCGCTCGGTGGCGCGACGAGCGGCGCTGAACGTGACACGAGCGCTGGTTGCGCCTGCCGGCTGCCCGCTGCGCCTCACGCTGGCCGCGATGCCGGCCTGCTCCTGCTCGCCGCCTGCAGCACCGCGCTAGGCCTCGGGCGCCGCCGCCGCCGCCGATGATCTCCGCGCGCTCCACTCCGCGGGCGGAGCGCGGCGTTGGTGGAGCTCCCCTGCTGCGTTGCGGATATCGGGCAATATTGGGCAATACTCCGGCTCCGAGCCGCTGAAAAATCGCGCGCTTTGCGATCCTCGAATCGTCACAGATCGACCTTGACGCGCCCGTCGGAGCTTCGCGAAACGACGCAAAGCAAGGGGCAGGGCGCCAAAATATCGGGCGATATTGGGCAATATGCACGCTGACGTGTGCGGGTATCCGGCGCGTTCTCGCCTGCTCATTTTGATCGGTTTGATCGGTTTGATCGGTTTGGATCGGTTTGGATCGGTTTGGATCGGTTTGATCGGTTTGGATCGGTTTGGATCGGTTTGGATCGGTTTGGATCGGTTTGATCGGTTTGATCGGTTTGATCGGCCTGATCGGTTTGAATCGGTTTGATCGGTCAAAGGCCATCTAGCTCACGCACTCCGCCCACGCGCCACGCTCTCGCGGACACGCGCTGCACGCTGCCGCTCGCGCCCGCTCGCGCACAACGAGACCTAACTCCGCGCCAGCAGCCTTCTGCGATTCGAGCTGCGGCTCGGCAGCCCAACCAGACTACTTGCGGCAGTACGGCCGTTCGCGCCAGAGCAATTCGTAGGGTTGGCGCTCGGCGTCGAAGATGGGCGTGCCGCCGTTGTCGACGGTCAGGTTTTGCAAATACAGGGCGTCGCGTGCGGGCATGCCGACGCTCTCACCGCTACTGGCCTGGCCGCGGTCGCCCCAGGGGCTGCCGGCGATGTCGAGATCGCCGTCGCAGTCGACGTCACCGACGCGCGGCGTGTGGCCGCGGAAGTCATTGACGATCTGGTGCTCCATGAACACGCCCATACCGTTGGTGTTCTCGTAGATGAACGACGGGCCCACGTTCTGCACCCACAGGATGTCGAGGTCCTTGTCGTTGTCGAAGTCGGCGATGTTCACGCCGTGCGTGAAGGTGTGCTCGTCGCTGAGCTGGTGCATCTCCCAGGCCATGCCCTTGCCGTCGGTGTTTTCCACCCAGGCCAGCCGTGAGGTGCCGCCCGAGCCCTGCCAATGCGTCGACATGGCGAAGTCGTTGTCGCCGTCGCCGTCGATGTCGCCGATCGAGGTGAGCGGCGCGCTGTCGAAGCCGGAGGTCGCTGCGATCGCGCGCTCGGTGAACATGGTGCCGGTGCCGTTGTTCTGGAACCAGTAGTCCTTGTTGACGAGCCAGTCGTTGGCCCCGTCGCCGTTCAGGTCGCCCCAGGCGGAGCCTTGCTGAGTGCGGCGCGAGAAAGCGAGCCCCATCATGAAGCCTTCTTCGGGGGTCGGCCCCGGCGACCAGAACTGCGCGTCGAAGCTGTTGTGCACGTAGAGAATCTCGGCCTTTCCGTCGCCGGTCACGTCGCCCACCGTGAGCTCTTCGGCGTCGGGCGTGTTCGCGTCGAAGCGCTCCCACTCCATCTCACGCGACTTGCCGGGGTTCTTGTACCAGGAGTTACCTGCGAGCAGGTCGTTTAGACCATCGCCATCGACGTCGAGCGCATCGCCAGCCGATTGCGATTCGTGCCCGGTGCCGACGATGTGGGCGACCCAGTGATCGGCGGTGCAATGCTCCCACCACACCATGCCGCCCGGCAGCGTCTGCCGCTGACCCGCGGCGAAGTCGAGGTCACCGTCGTCGTCGAGATCCGCCATGGTCTGCATGCCGATGCGGCTCGGGTCGGTTCCGGCGATCCACTCGCCCACCCAGTGCAGCGAGAACGGGAACTTCTGGCTGACCGGCGCGGCCTTGAACATCTCCTTGCCCGCGGGGGGCCCGGTGCGCAGCGTCGCCTCCGAGCAGCTGCCCGGCGGGTAGATGCCGGGAGGTAGCGGATCGCCGCCACCGGTGCCCCCGTTGCCGGCCGCTGCGCCGCCCATTCCGCCGCTGTTCATCGTGCCGCCCGCACCGCCGGGATTGCTTCCCGCGCTGGTCGAACCGCCTCCCCCGCCGGGTGAGTTGCCGGCCTGAGGCGCGCCGCCGCCCCCGCCGCCGGTACCAGTCGAGCCGGACGTACCGCCGGCTGGGGTCCCGCCACCGCTGCCGCAAGCCACGAGCGTCAGCGCCGACAAGCGGAGTAGGAAAATTGCGGTCCGATTCATCTGCAGCTCCCTCGAGGCTGCTTCTTGCCTCGATCTACAGTGCATGGAAATGGAAGGCCGGTACCTTTTGTTTGCGAGGCCCCGACCGCCTTTTTGCGAAGTTATGGACACTAGAAGTGGAATGAGGAAGGTAATTACGGCTCCGACCCACCAACAAACTGGTTAGCTTACAGGTCAATAGAATCGGGCCCTTAGCTCGCGTTCGCGCTACATTCCGCCGCCCCGACACCAGTGGCTTGTCCCGGTCGGGCCTGGTGGCACGACAGAGGTTCTAGATGAGACTCGGCTTCATCCCTGCCAATCGAGGCATGTTCAACGAGCGCCTGGCATCGCGGATGCGCACGCAAACGCTCGACAGCCTCAAGGCCCAGGGAATCGACGTCGTGTGCCCCACCACCGAGCAGACCCGCCAGGGCTGCGTCGAGTCGCGCGAAGAGTCGGAGCTCTGCGCCAAGCTATTCCGCGAGCAGGACGTACAGGGAATCATCATCGGCGCCGTGAATTTCGGCGACGAGCAGGCCGCCGCCCTCACCGTGCGCAAGGCCGGCCTGAACGTGCCGATCCTGATTTTCGGCTGCCAAGAGGACGAACGACTGCGCGTCGGCATGGCTCGCCGCGACTCGTTTTGCGGCCTGCTCAGCATCGGCGAGGGTCTGCGGCAGGTCGGGGCAACCTACAGCGTTGGCCAGCGGCCCATCTGCTTCCCGACCGACGCGGCCTTCAAGCAGGACGTGGACTGGTTCACGCGCGTGTGCCGGGTGGTGCACGGCATCAGAAACGCGCGCTATGGCCAGATTGGCGCGCGTCCCGACGATTTCTGGACGTGCCGCTTCGACGAGAAGCAGCTGCAGCGCCTCGGTCCCACCACCGTCACGCTGGATCTCTCGGAAGTGATCGGCGGCGCGGCCAAGATCGGTGACGGCGACCCGGAGATCAAGGCGCTGCTGGCCGACATCAACGACTACGCCGACACCACGGCCATCGCGAAAGAGTCGCTGTTCAAGATGGCCAAGCTGGAGCTGTTCCTGCGCCGCTGGGCCAAAGACGAGGCTCTCAACGCCTTCGCGATCCAGTGCTGGACCTCGATCCAGAACAACTACGGCGTCTGCTCCTGCACCACCATGAGCCGGCTGGGCGACGCCCGCATGCCCGCCGCGTGCGAGTCCGACATTTTGGGCACGCTTTCGATGCACGCCAACATGCTGGCGGCGGATCTGCCGTCGGCGCTCGCCGACTGGAACAACCTGCACAACGACGACGACAACCTGGTCAACGTCTGGCACTGCGGCGTCTTTCCGAAGAGCTTCGCCAAGGAGCAGCCGAAGCTCACCGTGCACGGCATGATGGTCGATTCCGGCTCGGTCGAGGCCAAGGACGCCGACGGCATCGTGAACTTCGTCGTCAGAGAGTCACCGCTCACGCTCAGCCGCATCACGCAGTCGGCCGCCGGCGAGTGGAAGGCGGCGCTGGCCGAGGGCCGCATCGAGGATAACGAGGCTCAGACCAACGGCTCGTATGGTTGGTGCCGCATCCAGGGCCTGCAGGCGTTCTACCGCGATGTGCTGCTGCGGCACTTTCCGCACCATGTCTCGATCGTGCAGGCCAACGTGGGTAACGTGCTCTGGGAAGCCTTCGGCAACTACCTCGGCTTCGACGTGTACCACCCTGGTCAGGCGGCACCCGGCAAGTACCAGGCCGCGCTACCGTTCTGAAACGCGGTGCTCGCCGGGGGGCTCGAGATCGAGATCGTCGTCGAAGATCTCGTCCTCCTTGACGTCGTCTCGCTCGTCAGGCGGCAGAGAGGAGTTGCGAGAGCCTTCGCTCATCGACATGTCCTCGACGTCTGGAACCTCGTTCGGATCATTGGGGTGCGGTCGGTCCTCGTGGGTGGTCTGGGTCGCGCGCTCGAGCCAGACGGCGCCCCAATCCTCGGGCGACACCGCGTCGTAACCCTCGGTTTGCTCACCCTCCGCAAAGCCCGGTGTGGCGTTCCAGATTTCGTCCAGAGCCGCGTCATCGCGCCCGCGCCGGGGCGGCTCTTCTGGCTCCCCGAACAACGACGCCCCGGAAGTCTGGTCTTCGGGCTGGGTGTGGAAGAGCTCGCGATCGAGCTCGGGGTCCGCGCTGTGCCCGATCGGCAGCTCCTGGCTGTCGCGTTCGACCAGGCGATCGTAGCTGGGATCGAACCCATCGGCTTCGCGTTCGCGCGGCTCGGAGTCGCTCGACCCGAGCCTCTCAGGACTGGTTTTGCGGAGCCGTTTGGTTCCGAGCCACGCTGCGGCCGCACTGGCGACGACCGCGGCACCTGCCACGACTAGAGCTGAGCTTGCTTTGCGTTTGGACACTTTTTTCGACCTCGGCTAGTCGCAAATTCATGCAACTTCGGGGCCTCCTGCCTACGCCGCAAATTCGTCGCGGAAGCCGCGAGAAGCGATCGCTCGAGCCCGAGCGCGGCCGTCGCACCGTGACAAAGACGCGCAGTTTGCGCGCCGCTCGGGCGCCGTTTGCGCGTGGAGGGCGGGCTGTGCCTGCTTGCGCATGGCGCCCCCGGGCGCTAGTTTTTTGGGCTACGTGACGGAGCAGGATCCGCGCGTTTATTTCGCAGCCGAGCGAACGCTCCTGGCCTGGGTCCGGACTGGCGTCGCCGTGATTGGCCTGGGCTTCGTGGTGGCTCGTTTGCAACCGAGCCCGAGTCGCGCAGGCTTTGCGGTTTGGCTCGGCAGCGCATTGTCGTTGGTCGGCGCCGGCCTGACGGCGCTCTCGACGTTGGAGTTCAAGCTGTTCCTCCGGCGGCTCGCCCCCGAACAACGACCCCAGCCCGGCATCGGCGTTTCGCTGGCAATGCTGCTCGGTCTGATCATGGCAGGCGCAGGCGTGCTGCTCGCGCTCTACCTCATGCCATGAGCCACTAGACTTTTTCCCAGCGGCCAGACTCGGAAGAACGAAACACGGCGTCGATGACGCGCATGTTGGCGACCGCGCTCGGCATGTCGTTGTGAACCGGCTTGCCGCTGCGAATCGCCTCCGAGAATCGTTGCCATTGAATCGTGTAGTGGTTGGCGGCCGGGATGCTCAGCGTCTCGCGACGATCGTCGGAGCTCTTGGCGACCGTGAAGTTGGGCGCGCCTTCGAAGCCCTCGTCGACGTGGACCTTGCAGGGGCGGTCGTAAGGCGCATTGAAGGGGATTTCCAGCTCGATATGGCCTTTGGTGCCGTAGACGTGCACGCGCTGATACGGCACGTGCTGCGTCCCGACCACGAAGCTGGCCTGCCCGACACCGAAATCCAGAATGGCCGAGGTCAAGCGATCGCATTTGCTCTCGGGATCCCAATCGCAAATGCCGACGGCGCGCTGCGGCTCGCTGCCGAAGATCAGTCGCGCGGTGTTGATGGCGTAGCCGCCGATGTCGTAGAGCGCGCCGCCGCCCGCCTCTTTCTGGTTGCGGATGTTGTCGAGGTCGCTGTTGCTGTACGAAAACGCAGTCTGGACCGCGCGCACCTTACCGATGCGACCGCTGGCGATGAGCTCCACCACCTTGTCCCATTGCGGGTGGTAGCGAACCATGAAGGCCTCGGCGATGATCTTGCCGGTCTCCTTCTGAACCTTGGCGAGCTCCTCGGCCTCGGCGGCGCTCATGCTGAGCGGCTTCTCGCACAGCACGTGCTTGCCGGCTCGCGCTGCCTTGATCGACCACGGCACGTGCATGTTGTTGGGTAGCGGATTGTAGATGGCCTCGATCTCGGGATCGGCCACCAACTCCTCGTAGCTGCCGAGCGCGCGCGGCACGCCTGCCTCGGCCGCAAACTGTTTGGCCTTGTCGAGCGAGCGCGACGCGACCGCCTGCACGTCCACCAGAGGCGCTTTCTTCATGCCCGGGATCGCGGCCATGAGCGCGAAATGACTCGCTCCGAGCACACCCCAACGGACGGGTTTACCGCCCGACTTGTCGTCAGCCATGGCGCGCATGGTATATCGAGAACCGATGCCGACCAACAAGCTTTGGATCGAGCACACGGAGCGGGCGGCCTGGGATTCGGTCGAGGCGCTGCGTGAGAAATTGTCGAAAGCCGAAGAGCGCCTGCAGGCATTGATGCCGAACGTCGACCGCGTTCCAGAGCTGCTCGATCGGCTGCAGCAAGCCAAATTGAAGCATGCTGAGGGCGCGCAGAGCCACGTCGAGATTGTCAATCGACTTCTCGAACGACTGGACAGCTTACAGGCAGAGCTCGACGCCGCGAAGACACCGCAGCCTTCTGTCTCGGGATCTTTGGGGCCCCAACCCCAAAGCATCAGCTTCGGTGCACGGGACTTTCGACGTCGACTCGACTCCGATGATCTCGAAGACGCGCCCGACTCTGGTAGGCTCGCTGACGATCAGCCGGACATCGCTGACTTCACACAGATCATGCGCCGCCGTTACGAGAGCTCGGGCTTGGAGCTGCCACGCGACGTGAATCGCTTGCTTTCGCTCACCGAAACCAAGCTCGACGACCTGGCAGAGCTCGAGGGTGGCGCGCTGCGTGAGGCCGCCGTTGATCTGGCGATCCTGGCGGCGCTCCTTCACGAAGCGTCGCGCGGCAAGAGCTGACGCGAAAGGGAACCCCATGCGACCGTATCGACCCACAGTTGGCTGTGTTTTGTGCCTGTGCACCGCGCTCGCGGCGTGCCAAGCCACCGAGCCCGGTCCGGAGCCAACCAGCGCGCCGCCCTCAGCGCCTGCTCCCGCGCCCGAAGCCGCGCCGGCCGTCCCCGCTGCGCCAGTCGCCGGGGGCGAGCCTGCCGCCAAGCCCGCAGCCGCACCGAGCAAGACCATGCCCAAGTTTTCCGACGACGTGGAGTTTCTGTCCAAGCACGGCGCCATCAAGGTGCTCGAGTCACCGGCGGGTGGTCGCATCGCGATCTCCGGCAAGTACCAGGCCCGGGTGATGACGAGCGCGGTCGAAGCGACGGGCCAGAGCCTCGGCTTCGTCAACCGCAGCTTCATCGAGTCGGGCAAGACCGGCGCCGCCTTCGACAACTACGGTGGTGAAGATCGCTTCTGGCTCGGACCCGAGGGCGGCCAGTACGCGCTCTACTTTCCCGCCGGCAAGCCGTTCGAGTTCGGCAACTGGCAAACGCCGAAGGCCTTTCAAGAAGGTGAGTGGGCCGCCAAAGACGGCGCGACCGCAACCAGTGTCACCTTCGCGCGCTCGATGACGCTCTCGAACTACGCCAAGACCGAGTTCGTCATCGATGTCGAGCGCAAGATCTCGGTTTTGGGCGCCGAGCAGGCCAAAACGGCGCTCGGCATGGACATCCCGAAGGACGTGAAGTGGGTCGGCTTTGCCACCGACAACACCATCACCAACAAGGGCAAGAAGGCCTGGACCGAGGACAAGGGGCTGCCCAGCATCTGGATCTTGAGCATGTTCGTGCCCGCGCCCGGCACTCGCGTGATCGCGCCGTTCGACAAGGCCGGCAAGGGCGACGTGGTCAATGACAAGTACTTCGGCAAGATTGGCCCCGATCGACTGATCGTCAACAACGACAAGGGCTTCGCGCTGTTCAAGGCCGACGGCAACCTGCGCAGCAAGATTGGCCTCGGCCCTGCGCGCGCCAAGTCGGTCATCGGCAGCTACAGCGCCGAGGGCAAGCTGCTCACGATCGCGCGCTACACCCGACCTGCCGGCGCGAAGAAGTACGTCAACAACCTGTGGGAGATCTCCAAGGAGCCGTACGGGGGCGACGTGAACAACGCCTACAACGACGGCCCGGTGGAGCCCGGCAAGCCGTCGCTCGGTGGTTTCTACGAGCTCGAGAGCAGCTCCCCCGCAGCCGCGCTCGCGCCCGGCGCCTCCCTCAAGCACACGCACGAGACCTACCACTTCACCGGCCCTCGCGAGGCGCTCGAAGCCATCGCGGTCAAGGTGCTGGGCGTGAGCCTGGCCGACGTCGAAGCGGCACCAATGTAGGTGTGAGCGAGTTTCTCCCGGTTTGCCGGGTCTCGCGCAAATTGCTTGCTTAAACGATTAAGTCATCGCACTCTAGTGGGCGTCGGAGGTTTCGGATGTCGCGCGCTCTGTTGCCCCTAGCTGTGCTTTCGCTCGCCTGCGCGTGCGCGGCCGAGACGTCCGAGATCATGGACGATGAGGCGTCGAGCGGCTCGGGCGGCAAGCAGGGCGGCGGCGGGTCGCTCGCGAGCTCCGGAAAAACGAGCGGCGGTGGCAGTGAGCCGGACGAGATACCGGCCGATGGCGGCGAGCCCTCGAGCGGTGAAGGTGGCGCCGGCACGGGGGGCAATTCTTCGAGCGGCGGCAAGACGAGCAGTGGCGGCAAGACATCGGGCGGCACTGGTGGCCAGGCCACCGGCGGCAGCGGCGGCTCTCCCGCAACCGGGAGCGGCTGGCGCTTTCCCAGCAACGTCGAGAGCTGGACGGCGAGCTACGGCGAGCCCGCCTCACTGATGGGCTCTTCCAACCTGAGCTGGGACAGCGGCACCGGCAATCCCGAAAATGGCTCGCTCGAGCTCACCATCCCGTTCACCGGCACCGATCAAAAGCTCGATGTATCGATCGGTGTCGCCGGCTTCAACATGACCGGCAAGACCATCACCGCCAAGGTCAAGCTGGACAGCGGCCTTTCATCGAGCCCCGACAATCCCGGCGGCGCGAAGCTCTACGTCAAGACCGGTAACGCCTTCGTGTACGCGGACAGCGGCTGGACCAATCTCGACGGTAACTGGGCCAGCGTGAGCCTCAACGTCTCCTCGCCCGCCGGCTTCGTCGCCGGTACCCACACGCCCTCCGACGTGCGCGAAATCGGCGTGGAGATCGCCACCGGCTCGCAGGGCAGCTACTCGAGCGCCACGGTGCACATCGACACGGTCATCTACTGACTCAGCAAGGCGTGCAGTCGATCCTGGCCGAGGTCGATGACGTCGCCGTGGCCGGCGGCCGGGACCAGCTCGAATTGGCTGCCAGGGACGAGGTCGGCGAGGCTCTTGCCCATTTCGTACGGAATGAGGCTGTCTGCCTCGCCGTGCAGGATGCTGAGCGGGGGTATGCCGCGGCGGCGAATGCGCTCGAGGCTCTGCACGTTGTCGTAGCGGTGGCGCAGCAAGTAACAAAGTGGTGCGCCCACCGTGCGGCGGGCCATCTCCAGCATGCTCGTGAAGGGCGCTACCAGCACGATGCGCTGGACCGGGTGGGCAGCCGCGTACTCGAGTGCCACCGCGCTGCCGATTGAGTAGCCGAGCACTGACGCGCGCGCCTCGAGCTGTGACGGCTGAAGCTCCAGGTGCTCGGCCAGTAGCCGAAGCGCTTGCTCAGTGCCGGCGAACAGCGCGTCAGGGGAGGGACTGCCATGATGGGCCCCATAGCCGGGATATTCGACCATGAGAAAGCCGGTGCCGTTGGTTGCCGCCGGCGCCAGCAACGCTTCCCAGCGCAGCGCCAGATCCCCGTTGCCGCCGAACGCGAGCCACAAACGCCGCGGCTCTCCCCCGGCCAGCGGCGGGCGATAGAAACCGACGATCGATTCGCGATCCTTGGGGTCACGCAGCGCCACGATGCCGGCCGGAAGCTCGCGCAGCTCGGCCTCGAAATAACGGGGTGCCGGGTAGATGAGCCTTTCTTGGAAGAACCACAGACCGCCAGCCAGCAGCGCCGCCGAGCCGCCGAGAGTGGCGACTACGAGGAGCAGCATGCGCCTTTTCGAGCGCGGCATCGGCTGCTCCAACCGCGCTCCGGCCGGTTCAATTCCCGCCCTAGAGGATCCAACCGATGCGCAGGTTCGCGGTCGGAATGACCGAGCGGCCGATGGTTTCGAGCGTGTCCTTGACCGAGTTGTCGATGGGAACCACGTAGGCATCCTCGAGCGTCTGCTGTTGCATGGCGCTGAGACCCGGAATCTTGGGCACCGTGCGCGAGTACTTGACCTCGCTCGGCGCGATCGGAATTTGCGCGCCCGCGTCGACCCCGAAGCTGAAGCCGATGCTCGTGGTGTGAAAATAGCCGATGAGTGCGGTCAGCATCAGAGTGCGTACCGAGCCTTCGCTCTCGTAGGCGAACGTCGCGGGCAGATTGAAGGTTTGACCGTTGTACATCACGCTCGTGTTGGCGCCGACGGTCTTCTTCAAAGTGCCGTCGACCGTCGCGTAGCCCGCGCCCCCTTGCAAAAAGAAGCCGCCGCCGAGCGGGTACAGGCGCCCATAGATATCGTAGTGCTGGTACGAGAGCGTTGCGTCGCCGTAGTAGCTGAGCTGCACCGTCGGAATGATGCCGATGTTGGCGCCCGCGCCGATGAAGCGAGTGAGCTTCAATGTACCGCCGATGCTGAAAACGCTCGGAAGTCCCACGCCCACGACGGGACCGATCTTGAAGTGGTCGGTCTCCTCGTCGTCTTTTTCGTCCTTCGCGTCCGGCGGCACCGCGCGCTTCTCCTCGAACAAGCCTTCGGTGGCGCGTTGGGGCTTTGGCTTTTCGCTCGGCGCCGGCGCCGGCGAGGGCGCAGGCTCGTCGAACGAAGGCGCGGGCGTCGGAGCCGCGGGCGGCGGCGTGGGACGCGGCGCCGGCTTTTTCTGAGCGGGCGGTGTGGTGGGCGGGAGCGGAAATGAGTCGGAAGGCGGCGGCGCCGGTGTGGCGGGCGGCGGCTCCGCAGGCGGTGCGGGCGGCGGCTCCGCAGGCGGCGCGGGCGGCGTCTCGGCAGGCGGCGGCAGCGGCTCCGCGGGCGGCGCGGGCGGCGGTTCCGCAGGCGGCGCGTCCTGAGCCACCGCTCCCGTGGACCAGCCGATCACCAGACCCATGACGCTCGCGCTCACCACGGAAGATCGCCGTTTTGGCATCCCCACGAGGCTAACACGATCTTTTGGGCGATCTGCAGCGCGCCTTTGACCCGATCGCCTTCGGCCGCCCTACCTCACCCGCAAATGCGGAAGCTCACGCCTCTGCTCCTGCTCGCCTGCTCATGCACCGGCATCATCGACGGTTCGTCCGGCTCGGGCGCCGGGACCGATCTTCCCCCGGGGGCGCAGCCGTCAGGCGACCCAACCGAAAAAATTCCGGAGGGGCGCGAGCCCCGGCCTGAAGATCCGCGACCCTGGTACGACCTCGCCACCGAGCGACACACGGCGGGATTGCGCTTGCTCACGCCGCGCGAGCTCGAGCGCGCCGTCGCGGACTTGACAGGCGTCACTCCGAACGTCGCAGACCTGCCCGATCCTCTCTTGGCACGCGGGCTCGACAACCAGACGTCGGAGCTGCGCGTTCGCGACGTGCTGCACATGAAGCACCTGCTCGTGCTGGCGACGGACGTCGCTTCTCGAGCCGATATCGAGGCCACCATCGCTTGCCAAAACCCAGCCTCGGGTTGCACGGCTGGCGAAATCGGTGCGTTCATCACGGCCGCGGTACACGGCCCAGTCTCGCAGCCCACGCTCGACCAGCACTTCGCGCGCTACCAGCAGGTGTGGACCGCCGAGGGCGACGAGCTGCTCGGGCGGCGAGCGGTGCTGCAAGCGCTGCTCTTCTCACCCGACTTTCTGTACCGCGGCGAGCTGGGAAACGGACGGAGCGACGGCCTCTTGGGCTCGATCGAGCTTGCAAGCAAGCTGGCCTTCTTCCTGTGGGGAACGCGGCCCGACCCGGAGCTACGCGCCCTGGGCCAGAGCGGCGCGCTGCTCGATCCGGCCACCTTTGCGGGGCAAGTCGACCGGCTCGGTCGTGACGCGCGAGCGGAGAGCCAACTGTTGCGACTCCTGGCCGGTTGGCTCGGCTTCGGTCACTTCGACCTGTCGCTGAAGGCAGATGCGCCGAATCTGCCCGCAGGCCTGCAGAGCGACATGTTGCGCGAGGTGGAGCTGCTGGTGCACGACCTGTTCACCGCGCCTGCCGTCGAGCAGCAGTCGCTGCGACACCTGCTCGGCGCGCGCGAGACCTGGATGAACGGAGCCATCGCCGGCCTCTATGGCACGACGGCGGCGACCGGCACCGAGTTCGTCAAGGTTTCGCTCGACGGCATGGCCGGGCGGCGCGGCATCTTGACCACGCCGCTGGTGCTGGCAGCGCACGCCAAGGAGCTGGGTCGCTCCCCGATGCAGCGCGGCCGGTTCCTGATCAACGAGGTGTCGTGCTTCGAGTTCGCGCCCGAGGCCGGCGATCCGGTGATGCTGCTGAAGGACGAGTCCGCCATCAACATGCGCGAGGCATTCAAGCCGCTCGAGCTCAGCGGCGGCTGCAGCTACTGCCATCAGGCCCTGAACGCGGGCTTTGCCTTCGACGTGTTCGACAACATCGGGCGCCGCTACCGAGCGGACATCGTGACCGACGCGGAAACCTACGGCTTCTTCGATCTGCGCCCCTACCCTCGCCTGGAGTTCACGGGCTCGACCGAGCTGATCGATGGTCTGCTCTCGCACGAAGCGGTCGCCAAGTGCGTGGTGGTTCAGGCGTTCCGGCTGGCACAGGGTCGCATGCCCGGGCGCAGCGACGCGGCGAGCTTCACCGCCGTCGAGACCGCCTTCGCCGGCGGCCAGGGCAGCCTGCCCGCGCTGATGAAAGACATCGCTCGCTCGCCATCGTTCCGAGCTCGCTGAGGAGAACACCTTGCGCACCCACCGCTGGAAGAGACGCGATCTGCTACGGCACGCCGCCCTGAGCGCATTGGTCGCGCCCGTCGCGCACTACTGGAGCGATCTGGCAGAGGCGCAGGAAAAAAAGACCTACATGGTCCTGATCTGGCTGCCCAACGGGAAGTGTCAGGAGCACGTGTACACGACCGGCACGCCGGGCGGCGCCTGGGACTTCGGGCCGCCCTACGCCGCGCTCCGTGAGTTCAAGGACGATGCGATCGCGTTCCGCGAGTACACGACCGAGGACTTCTGCGCCAAGCACTACGTGGGCGAAAATCGCGGCCATCACGCGGTCTCGCTCGCGATGTTCTCCGGCGAGTACCCGACGCCGTTTGCAGCTGAAAGCCGCGGGCGCGCGCCGAGCATCGATCAGATCGTGCGGTTCGACCACTTGCAGCGCGGCATCGCGACCAGCCCAGTGCGCGCTTCGCTCAACGCGCGCATGCCCCATGTGCTCGAGACCCACAGCAAGGGCATCTTCTTCCAGACGCCCGGCGACTACGCGCTGGGCAAGACGTACACGAACGGCCTCGAACCGACCAACGACCTCGAGGATCCGCTGACTGCGTTCAAGCAGATGTTCGGGGACTTCGCGCTCGGCGGCGAGAGCACCAGCTTCGACAAGCTCTGGAAGAACGGCAAGAGCCTGCTCGACGCCCCATACTCGGAGCTGCAGTCGGTGCAGAGCACGTTGCCGGCCGACGGCCGCGTGATTCTCGACGTGCATCTACAGCGCCTCCGCGAGCTCGAGCAGTCCTTCGCGTCGCTCTCGGTGGATCCGAGCATCAAGCCGCCCACCGCTCCCACCGCCATCGATCCCAAGGCGGAGAACTGGAACCAGATCTTCGGCCAGTGGGCGGAGCTGATCGATGCGTCGCTGCGCGCTGACCGCACCCGTGTCGTAAGCTTCCTGTTCGGCAAGGTGGCGGCGCGCGTACGCGTTCCTTCGGCGAACCTGCCGATCGTAACGACGGACCAGAGCGGTGACGATCACCATTCTCACAGCCACGTCGGCGGGCCGAACGTGGAGGTTTTTCTGCGCTTCTACAACGAAAACATCGCGAAGCTCTTGCGCCTGCTCAAGGGCTCGTCACCCGACCAGAATCTTCTTGCGCAGTCGGTGGTCATGGTCGGCACCGAGGCCGGGCACCTGCACGCCGGCTACGAAGTGCCGGTCACGCTCTTCGGGCAGGGCGGCGGCTACTTCAAGACCGGGCAGCTCCTGCAGATGGGGCGCGGCGTCGAGAACTACCACAAGCACATCGGCACGCTCCACGCGGTGTGCCAGTCCATGGGCACCCAGATCGGTAACATCGGCCACCCGGCGCCCGAGTACCAGCGCGGTCCCTGGCCGGAGCTGTTGGTCTAGCGGTCTAGCCGCGGCGGAAGGCTTCGTACAGCACGATCGAGGCGGCGCAGCTGATGTTGAGCGACGAGGCGCTGCCGCCCATCGGTATCTTCAGCATGCGATCGCACAGCTCGCGGTAAGCAGCGCTCAGACCGCTCGTCTCGTTGCCGAACAGCAGCAGACAGCGTCCCGCGAACGCCTCGCTCCCGAGATCCTGCTCGGCGTTGGCGCTGGTGCCCAAGATGCTGAGTCCTTCCGGCTCGCCGCGCAGCCGCTCGAGCCAAGGCAGAAGGCCTTGGTGCGAAGCAAGCCGCACCACCGGCAGGGCAAAGAACGAGCCCATGCTGGCCCGAAGCACCTGCGGCTCGTAAAGGTCCACCGCGTGCCCGGTGATGACGACGCCGCTCACCCGAAACGCGTCGCACGAGCGCAGCAGCGTGCCCAGATTCCCAGGGTTCGAGGGCCTATCGACCACGACCAGGCGCGCGCCGGCCGGAGTCGGGATGCGTGCGAGATCGTCCGCCGGCATCGCCACGACCGCCACGAGCTCACTCGGCTCGTGCTTGTCGCTGAGCTTGGCCATCAAGTCCGGCGGCATCCGGTAGTGGCGTTCGGCCACGCCGCGCCCGAGCACCTCGGATGCCCAGCCGGAGAGCGGCGCCCCCACGGCCGAATAGAAGGCACGGATTCGGAAGCGCGCGGCGAGCGCTTGATTGATGTTGCGCACCCCTTCGACGAAGAACTCGCGCGACTTCTGGCGCTTGGTGCGATTCTTCTTCAGCGTCTCGACGTACTGAAAGTCGTTGTTCTCCGAATGAATCCGCAGCTCTTTCATGCGGGCTAAGGCTCGACCAGGCGAGACAGATCGGAATGCTTCAAGAGCAGCTCGACGGTCGTGGCAAGGCCATCGGCATCCTGTTGGTCGAAGCGGCCCAGTACGGGACTGTCTAGGTCCAACACGCCGATAAGCTTGCCGTCGAGGACCAACGGCACCACGATCTCCGACAGGGAAGCGGAGTCGCAGGCGATGTGGCCCGGAAACGCGTGCACGTCGGGGACGATGACGGTGCGGCATTCTTGTGCCGCCGTGCCGCACACGCCACGCCCGAGCGCGATCCGAATGCAAGCCACCTTGCCCTGGAACGGCCCGAGCACCAGAGTATCTCCACGCAGGAAGTAGAAGCCGACCCAGTTCAGCTCCGGCAGCCCTTCATACAACAGGGCCGCGGTGTTGGCGGCATTGGCCAGACCATCTCGCTCGTCCGCCAGCAAGGCGTCCAGCTGTTCATTCAGCTGCCGATAGGCGCTAGGCTTGGGGACGTCGGAGGCGCGCTGAACCACGAACATCCCGCGCATTGTAACCATTTCCTCGCGCTAACGTACCCTCCAGTAGCAGGAGAATCCCCGTGACCACCCCCCGCACCTATTCGAAGCCCTCCGATGCGGAGCTCCGCCAGCGCCTCACGCCGCTCGAGTACGAGGTCACCCAGCACGACGCGACCGAGCCGGCGTTTCGGAACCGCTTTTGGGACAACCACGAGCACGGCCTGTACGTGGACGTCGCGAGTGGTGAGCCGCTTTTCAGCTCCATGGACAAGTTCGATTCGGGCACCGGCTGGCCCAGCTTCAGCAAGCCGGTAGACTCCGCGCGCATCGTCAATCACGAAGACCGCGCCTACGGGATGCGCCGCGTCGAAGTGCGCTCGAAGGACGGGGACTCACACCTGGGTCACGTGTTCGACGACGGACCAAACCCGACCGGCCTCCGCTACTGCATCAACTCGGCGTCGCTCCGCTTCATCCCGGTCAAGGAGCTCGAGCAGCAGGGCTACGGCGAATACCTGGCGTTGTTCAATGGCCTCTCGGCGCACGGCAAGGCGCCGCAGGCCGAGACTGACAACAGCTGTGCGCGTCCGGCACCCGGCGAGCAGCCTGGCTGCGAAGCGACGCTCGAGACGGTCATCCTGGCAGGCGGCTGCTTCTGGGGCATGGAGGAGCTGCTTCGTGAGATCCCCGGCGTGCTCGAGACCGAGGTCGGATACAGCGGCGGCGTCGTGAAAGATCCGACCTACGAGCACGTGAAGACTGGTCGCAGCGGCCACGCCGAAGCGGTGCGCATCGTCTTCGACCCCAGCAAGCTGTCATTCGCAGACTTGCTCGAGAATTGGTTCTTCAAAATGCACGACCCGACGACCAAGGATCGCCAGGGCAACGACCGCGGCACGCAGTATCGTTCGGCCATCTTCGTCACCTCACTCGAGCAGCGCGAGATCGCCGAGCAGGTAAAGCGCAAAGTCGACGCCAGCGGCAAGTGGAAGGCGCCGATCGTGACCGAAATCACCGACGCCGGCCCCTTCACGCGCGCCGAGGAGTACCACCAGGCCTATTTGCAGAAGAATCCGGGCGGTTACACCTGCCACTGGATGCGGGATTAGAAGCACGAAGCTGCTAACGCGGCGTCTCGTCGAGTAGGCTGGCGCGCGCTCCATGGCAGATCGTGTCTCGTTCGGTGAAGCAGTCCGGGTGTGGGCCAAGATCGGCCTGCTCAGCTTCGGTGGTCCGGCGGGCCAGGTCGCGCTGATGCACAAGGAGCTGGTCGAAGAGCGCCGCTGGATCGACGAGGAGCGCTTTCTGCACGCGCTCAACTACTGCATGCTCTTGCCGGGTCCCGAGGCGCAGCAGCTGGCGACTTACATCGGCTGGCTGATGCACAAGACGCGCGGTGGGCTCGTCGCCGGCGTGCTCTTCGTGCTGCCGGGCTTCGTCTCGATCCTGGTGCTGAGCATCCTGTACGCGGGCTTTCAGCAGCTGCCGGCCGTGGCTGCGCTGTTCTTTGGGCTCAAAGCCGCGGTGCTGGCGGTCGTGATCGAGGCGCTACTGCGCATCGGCAAGCGCGCGCTCAAGAGCAGGCTGCTGGTGCTGCTCGCGGCCGCAGCGTTCCTGGCAATTTTCGTGTTCGAAGTGCCGTTCCCGGCGGTGGTGCTGGGCGCCGGATTGTTCGGCTTCCTTGGTAGTCGCGTCTGGCCCGGGGCATTCCCAGCACCGGCGGGCGTGGCGACCCCGGGTGACCACGCCACGCTCATCGATCGCATGGCGAGCGCCGGCGAGCTCGAGCACACGCGCCCTTCACGAGCGCGAACGGCACGGGTGCTCTTGGTGTGCGGAGTGCTGTGGGCGGCGCCGCTCGTCGCGCTGGCGCTACTGACCGGCACGAAGTCGGTCTTCTTTCAGGAGGGCGTCTTCTTTTCGAAGACTGCGGTCGTGACCTTCGGCGGCGCGTACGCGGTCCTGGCCTACATCGCGCAGCGCGCGGTCGAGACCTACGGCTGGCTACGGCCCGGCGAGATGCTGGACGGCCTGGGCCTCGCCGAAACCACGCCGGGCCCGCTGATCATGGTCGTGCAGTTCGTGGGCTTTCTGGGTGCGTTTCGCAATCCCGGCAACCTGTCACCGATGCTCGCCGGTGTCTTTGGCTCTGTCATCACCGTGTGGGTCACGTTCGTGCCCTGCTTTCTCTGGATCTTCGTGGGGGCGCCCTACATCGAGGCCCTGCGCGGCAACCGTGCCCTGCATTCGGCCCTTTCGGCCATCACCGCAGCCGTGGTCGGCGTGATCCTCAACCTGTCGGTTTGGTTCGGCCTGCACGTGATCTTCAGGCAGGTCGTGGAGCGCCGCCTCGGCCCAATCCGGCTACACGTGCCAGACTTGGCGAGCCTCGACCTCGCCGCGCTGGTGCTGGCCACGCTCGCGCTGCTGGCCATCTTTCGATTGAAGCTCGGTCTCCCCAAGACCCTGGCGGCAAGCGCCCTGCTCGGCGCTGTTTGGAAGCTAGCCTCCACGTGACCACATCTTCGCGCATCGACGAGACCTCGAGCGGGACCGACGACTCCGCGCGTTCGAGATATTGGCCAATATTGCCCAATACCTTCCCGGCGTTCCCCGGTTTTTCCGCTGGATTGAGTTGCGTGCCCCGAGCACTCGCGCCGATCCCTGAAATTCCGCGGCGCCCGCGGAAACCGCCTGCTGGGTAAAAAATATCACCCAATATTGCCCAATATCGCAGCACCGGAGCGGGGGCCACCGTCGGTGCGCCGGGTGCTCGCCATGCCCGAGGCGCGGCACCGCGACCGATTTTCGAGCCGGCGAAGGTGCGTGCCGGCACCCACGGGGCGCGCGGCACCGCGACCGATTTTCGAGCCGGCGAAGGTGCGTGCTGGCACCCACGAGGTAAGGCAAATGCGTTCGAGGATTGTTGCGTTGGGGCTCCCATGTTTTTGGCTGTTGGCCTGTGGCTCGGGCGGGCATAACGCAGGCTCGAGCGACACTGGCTCGGGTGGACAGTCGGGCGGTGCCGCGGGGGCCCAGGGCTCGGGCGGGGCGCCGATGATGAGCGGTGGCGGTGTTATGGGCGGCGGTGCCGCAGGCGGAACCGGAGGCGGAACCGGAGGCGCTGCGGCGGGCGGCACAGCGAGTGCTGGCCTGGCTGGAGCGAGCGGTCAGGGCGGAGGGAACAGCGCCGGGCCGTCGGGATTGCCGGTGCCGCCGGGTGACGCGAACGTGCCCAAACCCGCAGGGAACGCTGCCAACCTCAAGGTGGTGTCCTGGGCCGGATTCAAGGCCGCAGTCACCTACACGTTCGACGATTCGCAGCCTTCGCAGTTCGAGCACTGGCCAGAGCTGAAGGCCGCAGGCGCGCCGGTCAGCTATTTCATCACCACCTCCGCCAACTACATCACCGACTACGACAAGATCTTGAAGGAGGTCGTAAGCGTTGGCGGGGAGCTGGGCAACCACACCGTCAACCACTGCAATTTCGATCTCACCAATTGCACCGCGCCGCTCGCGAGCCCCGAAGCCGAGCTGGATGGGTGCACCAAGTACATCACCGAGACGTTAGGTCAGCCCGATACGCTGACCATCGCTTATCCATACGGTGACGGCGGCTGGGCGAACGCCTCCAAGACGCGCTTCTTCCTCGGGCGCGGAACGGGCGGCGGCATGGTCGCACCAGGCGACAACACGGACCCGTTCAGCCTGCCGGTCGTCGCAGCCGTCGGTGGTGAAAGCGCCGACGTCTTCAACGGCCACATCGACGACGCGCAGAGCCAGGGTCGCTGGGCGATCTTCATGTTCCATAGCCTGGGCCCCACCGCCAACGCCTGGTACGCCACCGTCGAGACTTCCGCCGTGACCGGCAGCATCGAGCACGCCAAGTCGCTTTCGGACGTCTGGATCGACACGATGGCCAATGTCGGCGCTTACTGGCTCGGACAGAAATTGCTGACGGGCGCCGGACCCAGCTGGACCTGGACGCTGCCGGCGCACTTCCCCACCGGCAAGTTCCTGCGCGTCACGGTCGATGGCGGGACGCTCAAACAAGGTGACGAGACGCTGGCCTGGGATGCGCACGGCTATTACGAGGTCGCGCTCGACGCCGGCACGCTGAGCTGGAGCCCCTAGCGCCCTTCACGGCGCGGGCGAGAGCACCAGCTCGACGAGCACGCCCTTGTGATCGCTGGGCCAGGGCAGGTCGCTCGCCAAGAACGCGTCTTGGCCCGGATTTGCGACCTTCTCGCTGCCGATGAACGTGGTGGAAGGCCCGACGATCCATGCTTCCTTCGCGACTACGCCGGCTTGCGGCACGTAGATGAAGTCGATGCGATCGCGCTCGTCGGCCCTGGGAGCCCACGTAGTCGTGGTCTTGCCTTCGGCGGGCGCCGGCCAGGTAAAGCCAGGAAAGTCGACCTCGTGCGCGTGCACGGCGCGGTAGGCGTCGCGAAAGCCCGAAGCAGCCAAGAGCAGGCTGTTGTCCCACGGAATCACGGCCCCGTAGTGACCCCACTCGTCTTTCGCGCGCTCGGTCCAGTCGAGATCCGAGCCCTCGTTGAAGTCACCGCACAGCACGAGCTGCGAGCCCTCGGGCAGCCCTTCACCGAAGGCGACGAAGTCCGCGATGGCCTCGTCGCGCCAGCTTTCGTTGTTGTAGGCGAGCAGCACGGCCGCGTCCGTCTCGTGAACCAACGTCCCGCTGTTCGGTCGCTCGTCCCAGCCGGCCCCGCTACCACCTTCGTAGCCCCGCACCCAATTGAGCGCGTAGTGCTGGTAGTCGAGATGTGCCGACGCCACGACCAGCGAAGCTGCGCCCGGAACCTCGAGCGACCAGGCCATGATCGAGCCCGCGTCGATCCCCGTCTGGTCGAACACCACGTGCGTTTCGGCAATCGGAAAGCGACTCACCAGCCCCACGTCGCCGCCCGCAAACTCGCCATAGAAGGTGACATCAGGGGCCTGCGACTTCAGCTCGGCGACCAGCTTGGTCGTCCAGTCCTGGTCGTCGTAGTTGCGCACTTCCGAAAACGCCGCGACGTCGGCATCGCTCGCCAAGATAACCGCCGCGATCTTGGCCAGGCCGCCGGTGACCTGAGTGCCCTCTTGCCAGACGTTGAGCTGCAGCACGCGCACACTGGGTCCCGCGGGAGGCTCCGGCATGCCGCCGGTACCAGCACTGCCGCCCGCCACCGAGCCCGCAGCACCGCCGGCACCGCTCATGCTGGTGTCGCCCGCGATCGCCGCTGTGCCGCTCGAGCCGGATGCGGCGCTTCCACCTGTCGCCTGGCCGCCGCCGCCCTGCCCCGCCGCACCCGAGGCGCCCGCGTTACCGCCCGGACCCGCTGAGCCGCAGCCGACGAGACCCAGAACGAGACACGCCGAAACACCAGTGCGCAGCGAGATCACCTTTGCGTCTATGCCGCGACACTCACACGCCTTCCCGGCGCATGGGAGATGCAGAAACCTGCGCCCCCGCCATACACCGTAAGCGCCGACCTTCGTCAGGCCAGAATGTCTTCGATGATCGAGTTCGCCCCGCCGCCTTCACCGAACGAGGCGACGTTCAGGCCGAAATACTCTTTCATGATCGTGTAGTAGAGGTCCTTCGCCTGGCGATCGCTGGGCGCTGCCGCGAGCGCGATGTGACCGTTCTGCTTGATGAAGCCGGTGCCACCGATCAGCAGCATGGGCAAATCATAGGCGTCGTGGTCATGGGTGCGCATGTCGCTGGCCAGGTGAATCAGCGTGTGATCCAGCACCGTGCCGTCGCCTTCCTGGATGGCATCGAGCTTGGCCGCAAGCTCTGCCGCCTGGCGCACGAACCAGCGCGTCACCGTGGCAAAACCGCCGTTGCTGGTGCCGCCGTAGACGCCGTTGGTGGCGGTGGCCGGGATGCTCCCCGGACCGTGCTGACAACCGCCGTGGAAGTTGTCGATGCCGTTGGTGTTCTCGAAGACTTTGTCCTCGGCCGGGATGAAGCTGTAGTTGAACTCGCTGCGCGAGTCGTCGAGCATGTAAGTGATGATGCGCGTGACGTCGCACTGCAGCGCCATCACCACCAGCTCGTTCATCACCTTGGCGTGCGCCTGACGGTCATAGCCCATCTGGCCCTGGTTCAGACCCTGCATGGCGCCCCCCGGCTCCGGCACTTGGCCCGGCGCCGCGAGCACCTTGCAGCCGCTGCTGACCGAGCCGGTCACGCCCGTGACCTGCATCTCGATGTCGCGGAAGGAGGTCATGAACTGGTCGAGCGTCGCTTGATCCGCTCGGCTCAGCTTCGGCTTGATGCCGGCGGCGTTTTCGAGCACGGCGTCGAGCACGCTCTTGTTTTCCGCCGCGCGGCGCGCAGCCTCGGCGTCGGCCATCGGATCGGCCATCCCGGTCGAATCCTTGGCGCCCGCCGCGATCATCGCGTCGAAGACCGCCTTCGGGTTGATTTGACGCTTGAGCGGCTCCTTCTCGGCCTTCCAGCTCATCACCTGGTTGTAGGCGTAGCTGCGACCATCGAAGGCGCCGGGAAAGCTACCCAGCCCGACCTGCATCGACTCGAGCGCGGTGATGTTGGCAAACCCACCCTGCTGGGCGATGACCTGATCGGCCGAGACGCCGTTGACCGCACCGGAAGTCACGTTCTGTCCCGCCGCCTGCACCTTGGCGTCGGTGTTGACGCAGGTCAGCAGCGCTGCCGGGCAGCGCGCATGGCTGGCCGGCTCGACTCCGGTTCCGCCGCCCGGGTTCCAGCTGTAGTTGCCGATGCGGCTGAGCACCAAAAGCTTGCTCTTCACCGCCGCCAGGGGCTCATGCACCTGGTTCAGCGTGAAGGCGTCGCCCATCTTGCTCGTGCCGAACGTCGGCGCGCCGTCCCACCATTGAGCGGCGGCGCCGCACGGGAAGAACATCGGCACGAAGCGCTTGATGGGGCCGGCAGCCTGAGCGTGAGCGCCGCGGGGTGCCAAGCTTTCGAGCCAGGGCAAGGCCAGGCAAACACCGGCCCCGCGCAGCACGTTTCTTCGGGAAAACAGGCGGTTCATCGCATGACTCCTAAAGCGCACTCTGCGGCAGCTTGCGGAAGCGGAAGGTGTCGCTCAATACCAGCCGCTTGACCAGGTCGCGCACCGTGCCGGCGTTCCAGTCGGTGGTCAGCTGCTCCATGTACGGTGTGTCCTCGCTCCGTACGGTGCGGCGCAGCGCATAGCTCAGGATCTTCTCGCTCGGACACGACTTGTAGAGCGGATCGCCGGTCAGGATCGGGATCAGCTGATCCAGACCATTGAAGGGCGTGCCCTGAAAGGTGCCCGAGACATCGACGGGATCGCCGTTCTCGTAGCTCGTGCGATAGCGACCAATCGCGTCGAAGTTTTCGAGGCCCAGACCGATGGGATCCAGGATGTTGTGGCAGGCGGCGCAGTCCGGAGCGGTGCGGTGCGCTTCGAGCTTCTTGCGAATGTTGGTCTGCTCGGCGCCGCCAGCCGTCTCCAAGTCGGGAATCACCAGATTGGGCGGCACCGTCAGGATGGTGCAGTGGATCGCTTCGAGCACGACCTTGCCGCGGAAGGTCGGCGCCGTGCGGGTCGGCACCGACTGCGCAGTCAGGTAAGCGGGTAGGCCCAAGAAGCCCTTGCGAAGGCCGGGCGGATCCGCCTGGTAGATGGCGGCCATGCCGGCACCAGGCGTGAGCGGCGCGGTCAAGAACTCCGAATAGGGGCGAGTGCCAGTCACGAAGCTCGCAAAGAAGCTGCGCGCATCGGCGAACATGGCCTCGCGCAGCGGCTCGTCCCACGTCGGATAAAGCTCCGCGTCCACCTGGTGGCCGCCCAGGTTGCGGATGTGGAACCACTGGTTGAAGAAGGCCTCGATGAAGCGCGGACCCTTGGTCGGGTCATCGAGCAGGCGATCCACCTGGGCCGAGAGCGTGGTCGTGTCAGTAAGGCTGCCGGACTGCGCGGCGTCGAGCAGCGCGGTGTCTGGCAGGGAGCCCCACAACGCATACGAGAGTCGCGACGCGAGCTCGAAGCCATTGAGCGGGCGCTTCTCCATCGCTGCCGCCTGCACGCTGGGATCGATCTCGATCCAGTACAGGAAGGGCGCGGAGGTGAGCATGATACGGATCACGTGCGCGATAGCGCCCTCGTGATCCTTGCCGAGCGTCGAGATGGCGGCGCTGTAGCGTGCGGTCAGCTGCTGGACCTCGGTCGCCTCGAGCGGACGCCGGAAAGCCTGCCGGCCGAAAGCCTTGATGATGGTGTCGGCGCACGCCGTGTCGCCCGCCGCCGCTGGCGTGCAGGTGACGACCTTGGCCTTGAGCGCCGCGTTACCGAAGACGTCGTCCGCCAGCGCCTTGGCCGCCTCGAAGTAGGCCATGGCGTTGGCGGCAGTGATGCTGGTGAGCGGCCCGGCGTTGTTGTCGAAGCCCGTGCCGGTTTGCGCTTGGAAGAAGTCGGCCGGCTTGAGCGCGGTGCCGAGCAGATCCCCCACGCTGTTGTTGTATTCGGTGTTGGTCAGGCGATGGACCGGCACATGGCCTGGATCCAGCGTCGCCGGGTCGTAGCCCGCGGGGGGCATGTCGGTGATGGGGCCGCCGCCTATCCCAACGCTGCCAGCCTGGCCGTTGTTGGGGCCCGTTGGACCACCCGGCTTGTCGGCGTCGGGGCCGGCGCTGCATGCGAGCAGCACCGCCGCAGCTGCGAAAGCCAGCACGCCGTGGGCCGCTTCACCCTTGATTTGCCGCGGAAGTCTCATGCTTCACCCCAATTCGGGTAGTCCAGCCATCCGGTGTCCGCGCAGCCGCGGAAGTGTTGATTTCAGATGGCTTGTTTGGCCCAAACGCAGGCCTATGGGGCCGGCCGCTCGTCGCTGGGAGTGGAAAATTTCTTGAGGCCCGCTGCAGCGGGGCGATAATCCAGTGGCTCTTGTCTGGCGCTTCGCGTCGGCGGTGAGCGAGACGGGAATATGGGCTCGACCGACGACGAAGCTGCCCAGGAGCTGGCACGGCTGCGCGAGAGCGTGCGGGTCATTTCAGAGGTGACCCGGCGATTTGCCGAAGCCACCACCGACTACCAGCGACTGCTCGACAGCGTCGCGCACAGCTTGACCGAAACCATCAAGGACGCGTGCACCGTCTTTCTGCTCGATGAAGGTGGCGAGACGCTCACCCCCTGCTCGATGCACGCCTTGGTGCCTGAAGCCTTGGCGCTGGTGCGGGAACGTTTCGCCGGTCACAAGCTCGAGCTCGCGAAGCATCCCGAGCTCCGCTACGTGCTGAGCAGCGGCCAGTCGATCTTGGTGCCGAGGCTCGGCGATCGACCGCAGGCCTCGGCCGAGCAGATGCGCTGGGAGAAGGCGCTGGGGCTGCACAGCGTGATCGTGGCGCCCATGCAGGTTCAGGGTCGTTCGATTGGACTGGTTACCTTGACGCGTTTCCAATCGAGCTCCCCCGCCTACGAGCAGCAGGACCTGGAGCTAGTACAAAATCTGGCTGCCCACGCCGGCCTGGCCATCGAGAACGCCAAGCTCTACGTGGCGGCTGAACAGGCGCATCAGAGTTTGCAGCGTTCCGAGGCAGCGCAACGCCAATTCTTCGAGTCGAGCCCGATGGCAAGCTTCGTGGTCGACGCCGACACACAACACATCGTCGCCGCCAACATCGCTGCCTTGGTGACATACGGCTACTCGCGCGAAGAATTCTTGGGGCTGGCCCTGGACGACCTGCGCGCTCCGGGCGACAAGCAGGCGCTCAGCGCCGCCTTCAGGGCGGCGGGCGACATGGACATGCACAGTACCGCGCGCCATCGACGTAAAGACGGCTCGCTCATTCACGTCGAAGGCAGCAGCCACGTTGGAAGCTTCGAAGGACGACGCGCGCGTTTCGTGATGCTGAGCGATCAGACCCAACGCTTGCGAGCGGAAGCCGAGCTCAGGCAGTCACAAAAGATGGAAGCCGTGGGCAGACTGGCCGGCGGCATCGCGCACGACTTCAACAACGTGCTCTCGATCATCCTCGGCTACAGCGAGGAGATCCTGTCCCAGAGCAAGCCCACTGGTCCGATGCACGACGCCTTGCAGGAGATCCAGGCTGCCGCCAATCGGGCCGCGGAGCTGACACGACAGCTTTTGATGTTCAGTCGCCAGCAGGTTCTGGAGCCCAAGGTGCTGGACTTGAACGAGGTGCTGGGCGGCATCGAACGCATGCTGGCCCGCGTGCTGGGCGAGCAGCTGGAGCTGGTCGTGGTTCGCGACCCCCAGCTCGGTCGCATCTTCGCGGACCGCGGCAACATCGAGCAGGTGATCATGAACCTGGCCGTCAACGCGCGCGACGCGATGCCCGGGGGCGGGCGGCTCACCATCGAGACCGCCAACGTGATGTTGGATGAGTCCTTCGTGCGCGAGCATCTGGGCACCAAAGCGGGCGAGTATGTGTTTCTGGGTGTCACCGACACCGGGGCGGGGATGGATTCGTCGACGCGCGCGCGCATCTTCGAACCGTTCTTCACGACCAAGGAGCTCGGCAAGGGCACGGGGCTCGGTCTTTCGACCGTACTCGGCATCGTTCAACAGAGCGGAGGTGCGATCTACGTCTACAGCGAGGTCGGCCACGGCACATCGTTCAAGGTGTACTTACCGCGCGTCCGAGCGGAGGCAGAGCGAGCCGTGGCGGCTCAACAACCCAAGATGCTACGCGGCAGCGAGACCGTGCTGCTGGTGGAGGACGAGCCCGCGGTGCGCGTCGTGGCCAAGAAGATCCTCGAACGGCTCGGGTACTCAGTCCTACCCGCCGCCACGGTGGCTGACGCCGCTTCGATCTGTGACAGCCACGCCGCCACCATTCACTTGCTGCTCACCGACGTGGTGATGCCGGGCAAGAACGGCGTCGCGCTCGCCGCGGAGCTGAGCGCGCGGCGCCCGGACATGAAGGTGCTCTACATGTCCGGCTACACCGACAACAGCATCGGCAGCCACGGCCAGCTCGACAGCAACGCGGGCTTCCTCCAAAAGCCGTTCACGGCCGAGCTCCTGGCGCGCAAGCTCCGCTCCGTCCTCGACGGCACCGAAGCCTGAAAACCCCTCGAAAGACGGCCCCGACCGCGCCGCTAGACGCCCCCCGCTCCGCCGCGCTACACCTCTCGCCACTCGGCACGAGTGGCGGAATTGGCAGACGCGCCGGATTTAGGTTCCGGTACCGCAAGGTGTGGGGGTTCAAGTCCCTCCTCGTGCACCAGAGCGAAACGATTCGAGAAGTCGGAGAGCAGCGAAACAATTCTTGAGTAACGCGGTCGACAAACCCGACGTTATCCCGACGTTATCGGTTCCGAAGGCGCCGGCTCCGCATTCAAAATCTTCAACTCGGGCAAGTGCTCGTGAAGGTCCCCGGAACGAACCTGAACTACGTGCCGATCTACAAACTCCACGGAAGTGTGGACTGGTTCTACAATGCGCAAGGCGAGATCGTTACGAATGTTGATTTCCTGAAAGCCGTCAACGGGGGTCTATCACCCCTCATCGGGACGCCAGGGATTGGCAAGCGAACCGTCAGGGATCGCTTTCTCAACTCCGTCTGGAACAAGGCATACATGCAGCTCCAACAAGCCGACGTTATCGTCTTCTTGGGTTATCGTTCCCCGCCCTCGGACCCGGACGCCCGCGCCTTCGTCTTGGACGCGATCAGCACGGCAGAGGGCAAAGACAACGCCCCAAGACATCGGCGTGTCCACCTCGTCCTGGGACCCAACACGAACGACCCCGCGGTGACACGGCTCGACAAGCTAATCGAGTTCTCAATGGCAGCAAGCGGCAGGATCAAGCGCCGCCTGCCAGGCTTCAGCCGTGACCTGGCAAGGTTTGAGGTCATCAAACAGCCGCTCTACGTGGAGGACTTCCTTTCGGTAAGTCATGAAGCGGAGCTATTCGGCACGGATCCGACGGACGACTAGCCCGAGAGGCTCGGCAAGCCCCACCGTCGTCACGGGAGGCGTCTAGGCAGAAAGCCGTAGAGGGCCGCGGCTCGAACTGCATGCTCTCGGATACGAAAAACCAGCGGTTCGATATCGTCGGGATATCGTCGGGAACGACTCCGAACGAGCCCCAACGGCGCCATCCACGAGCGAGAAATGCCTTCGTTCGAGCTGGTTCACGCTCGGTGACCGTAAACGCCCCCGATTTAGGTTCCGGTACCGCAAGGTGTGGGGGTTCAAGTCCCTCCTCGTGCACTCGGTTCCTTCGTGCCTCGGAGCTCGTCGGCCTTCGGCCTCGGCTCTCGGCTCAAGTCCCTCCTCGTGCCTGAAGAGGTGTCCACACCGCCCGAAGGCGGGCATAGAATGTGGAGTAAGGCGACCATGACGATGGCAACCCAAGCCACCGAAGTGAATGATCCGCTGCCGGCGCCGAGCACCCTGCTGCGGGTGACGCGGGCGGCCCTGATACTCAACGCCGCCGCTCACTCCATCGGCAGCGCGGGTTTCGCTTTCGGGTTCGCACCTCACGCCGCGGAGCAGGCGATCATGGGGCGCCGAGCCGGAGCAGCCGGCTTCGCTGCCGCGTTCATGTTTATCTTCGTGGCGAGGCGCCTGCGCCGAGATACTTCCCTCATCGCGCTACCGATCGCGTTCGTTCTCTGCCAGCTCGCCACCTCGGCATACGAGGTCCTGTTGCGTGGCAACTTGAACGATCTCCCTCCCATGGTCGTTGAGGCGATCTTCCTCTCGATCTACACGGTCTTCGTGGTCCGCCAGCGAACGCGACCGGTCTGAATTCTGCCAGCTCCGTCGCGAGGCGTCGCTCCGCGGCTAATAACTGCGCCGATCTTGGGTTGGTATCGTGTTGCTCGCGCGTTGGATCGCCCCACGTCATGGCCCGGAAACGTCAGCGCAAACTTGCCCGACTCAATTTACGCATGAGGTCGCTTCCACATGTCCGTACTTCTATCGGTCGACGACGTCGTGCGCCGCCGAGCCGCAGCCCGCGGGATGATCTGGCCAGAACGACTCGTCCTTCGTTCCTTGGTGTTTCGCGCCGCCAAGGTTGCACTCCTAGTGGGCACGTGCCTCACAATCATCAATCAAGGGGACGCGTTGTCCAGTGGCACCCCAGCTCCCGCGTTGTTCTGGAAGATACCGATGACGTACTGCGTGCCGCTCGTCGTATCGTTCTATTCGGCGATCGCGGCAATGCAACCTAGGAGCTGAAACTGTCCATTGGCGACCTCGGGTGCCTAGGGCAGTCGCGGGACCTCCAAAAGTGAGAGCGGCCGGGGGGGCGGGTTGGCTGATCGAAACCTTTGAGCTCCAGGGCGCCGGCGTCTACGAAGCGGAGGGCCCGGCAGAGCTCGGTGACCGAGGTGGACACCAAGGTGTGGCCTGGCTCGGCCTTGGCGCACAGCTCGCTTCCGAAACCCTGCCGCCTGTTAGGGCGGTTGGCCAAAGTCACTTCGAGCGGTACACGCAGTAGGTTCCAGTGCGCACGCGGGCGCGCAGGGTCGCACCCAGAGTTGGGCTGCTCTCCTCGATGCGGCGCAGGGCGAGCGTGAGTCGGCGCCGAACATTGACGCGGGCGCGCTCGACCGCGGAGGCGCTGCGTCGCGCCCGCCCTCCGAGCCCGACGGCGCGTCCCAGCTCCGCTCGAAGCATCTCGAGCTCCTCCTCGAGTCGTTCACGACGCCCGGCGTCGTTCCAGCTTGTCGCCTCGTCCAGCTCAGCAGCCAGGTCTCGGGCACGCTTTTCGTAGGCAGCGCGCGCCTCGGGGTCGATCAACTCGCCTGCGTCGCCGCCGTCTACGGGTGCAAGCGCGCCGGAAAGGTCCAGTACGTGGAGCTCGCGATCGCATTTCTCGACGAGTTGCGCCAGCATTTGCATGCCGCGGTTGTCCTGGATGCGGCAGAGGTCGCCGAAGCCGGTCACGGTCCAATATTCACCCTCTTGCTGCAGCTCGAGATCGGCAGGGGTCGGTCGTAGTCGTTCAGAGGGGACATTGGTGTGGGGGGTGGCCTTTGGCTGTTCGCTGAGCAAGAGCGCGTGATCGCGGCGCACCCCGGCTGCAATCGGGGTGGCTCCAAGCCGAGCGCAGACGTCGAGCGCCGCCAAGGCGTGGCGCTGCACGTCGTCTATCCGCCCCAGCACGGCTGCCAATCGCATCAACGCGTGGTCGACCACACCATGCAACGAATACGCTATTCCGGTGACCAAGAAGGGTTTGCCGGCATGGGCGAGCAACAGGGGGTAGAGCGTTTCAGCCAAGGTACGGTGGCGCAGCTGCCACGCCACGTCCGCACCCACCTCAAGTGAATGGATGTCTGTCCGGAAAGCAGCAAAATCTACGAGCTTCCTCACGCTTGCCCTTCTGCAGCGCGATACGAACGAAAAAAGCCGAACGGATGGCGCTTTCTTGCGGAAAGACGCGAAACAATTGTTCGACGGAACGCTCGTACAGCGCTGCATCGTCGCGTATGATGGCTTTGGCCAAATCGCGCATCGGCGCAAGCGGCATGCTGCCTTCACTGTCGTGCAGGCGCCGCGCCTCGGCTTCGAGCTGGTCGGCGTCGGCGAAGCGGCCCTCCCAATTCGCACGCATCGAGTGAAACATGAGCGCGATGCCCTCGAAGCGCGGCTGACCCACGGCGCTCGCTAGCACCTGGTACTCCGCGATGGCGCGTTCGAAACCCCGCAGATCCACGAGCTCCAGCGAGTCGAACGCCAGCCGCATCAACGCGCGCATCCCACGCGGGCGATCTCCGGCGGCGGCAGCCAGCTTTGCCACCTCTTCGTTTAGCGCCGAGCGCTCGGCAGCGGGAGCAAAGTCTACCAGAGCGCCTATCGCCGAGTGCAGCACGCGTAACATCACGTCGGAGTCGCCCAAGCGGCGGGCCATCTGGATCGCTTCACGCGCCAGCACGATCGGCTGCTGCGGATCGGATGCCGGTTGGCGTGCACTAGCCAGGCGCGCCATGACCTCGGCGCGCAGGGGGGCGTCTTCGCTAGGCATCGAAGCGAGGGCCTCGCTGAGCAGACTCACAAGCGGCTCGTCGATTCGACCGACCGTGACCTCGGCACCGAGCGCCAGTGCGGCGCGGGCCAGCAACGGACCGTTTTCGCTGCTGCGAGCTAGCTCGGCTGCCGCCGCGCCCGAAGCCTCCGCGCGGCTGCGGTTGCCGGCTCGCGCCCAGGCTTCGGTTTGAGCAATCAACAATAGGCCCCGACGCACCCCCTCGGCTGGCGCTGCCTGTGCATGTGCGGCCAGAGCATTTTCGTAAAGCAGCGCCGCGTCGGCGAAGGCAAGCCGGCGCACGGCAGCCAGGGCGGCCCGTTCGGCGGCGTCGCTCGCCCGAGTCGCGACATCGGGTCCTGCTTCGAGGTAGTGGTGTGCGATGCGCTCGAGCGGAGGCGTGGGGTCACCCGCGTGGCGCTCTTCGAGCAGCTCGGCGACGCGCCGATGCAAACGCGTCCGAACCGCTGGGGACAGATCCTCCGTCAGCGTCTCCGCGACGAGCGCATGTGAGAACCGATAGCGCCCGCGCGCCACTTCGCTCAGCAATTCGGCGGCTGTGGCATCCGCCGCCGCCTCCGAGACGGCCGATTCGGAGACGCCAGAGGCGCCTGCTGCCACGCCGACCTCGAATTCGCGTCCGACCACTGCAGCTGCCTGGAGCAGTGCGACCGTGGCAGGAGCGAGCAACTGCAAGCGTTCGCGAATCACTGCCCGGATGCCCGAAGGTACGCCGCTAGGTCGGGAGCTCTTCGCGCTGATCAGACGGATCAGCTCCTGCGCGAAGAGCGGGTTGCCTTCGCTGGCCTGGTGAATCATGGCCGCGGTTTCCCGGTCGGGGCGTCCGGTCGAGACTTGAACCAGTGCCTCGACCTCGCCCGCGTCGAGCCGCCGCAGCGCCAGCAGCTCGGCCCGTCGTGCCAGCCTGGCGAGCGGCATTTCGACTTCGGGTTTGCGACGAGCTTCGACATCGCGATGGCTTCCGAAAATGCAGATGCGCGTCGAGCCGAGCTTTCTTGTCACGAACTCGGCAAGCTCCAGTGAAGATGGATCAGCGGCATGCAGGTCATCGAGGACGATGAGCAGTGGCTCGTTCCAAGACGCCGCTTGCAGGTAGGTCATCACGGCGTCACACAGCTGAAAAGAATCGCGATTGGGCGCGGCTGCCGACGCGGTGACGTTGCCTTCGAGCTCAGGCAGGAGCGCCGTGAGTCGCTCGGTGGCCTCGTCTCGGCTGGTTTCGCGGGCAACTAGGGCGCGGAGCACGTCGATCCAGGGCCAGTACGTGGGAGCGCTGCCGAGCTCCCAGGCGCGCCCCCAGGCAACGGCGAAGCCCTGAGACTTCGCCGCTGCTGCAGCTTCTTCGAGCAGGCGACTCTTTCCGATGCCGGGCTCGCCCGTGACCAACGCGACGCCGCCTGCACCGGCAGCGGTGCGCGCGAGCAGCCCGCCGAGCCAGCCGAGCTCGGTGTCACGCCCGATCAGCGCTCCGCGCGATCCGCTCACCGCTCGACGCTACCATTCACGCGTCGGACGGTGAAGGATCACTTCTTGAGCATCGGGCCTGCCATGGACCACGCCTTCTGACCGCCGATGGTGCCATCGTTCCGGAAGTCGATGCGCTTCTCATCAGCGCTGAACGTCATTGCAATGGCTTCTTCCATCGGCTTGCCTTCGGTCGTGCCGCGGTAAAGCCAATGAATAGTGCCGCCAGTCGGGATGTCGGCCACGTGGTCGTGGGTTTCGCCCATGCTGGTGACCGAGAACCAGTGGTACTTGCGGGCGCCGGGATCGAAACCGAACAGGTCCGTCTCTTCGGCGGAGCTGCCACCGGGCAGCCCACTGAAGCGTGCCTTGCATTCGAGCCCATAGCCGCTCGAGATCGGGCTGCAGCTCAGGTTGACCTTCGCTGTGCCCTTGGCGTCGCCCATCTCGTATTTGAACTCGCCCTGCCACTGGCCGACCAGGCAGTACATATCCTTGATTTCCTTGGGAAGTTTAGGATCGGGCTGGATACCGGCGAAGGCAGTTGAGGCGAGCAAGAGGCCGCCGACGGCAGCAAGTCCGAGGGTCGATTTGAACAGATTCATGATGGTTGCTCCTTCGCCAACCTGGCGTTCCTCATCGGGGAACGGCCGGTAACCCGCCGGGGAACGCCGTATTTTCATGATGATCCCCGAAACCTCTCAGGACGAAATCCGACGCACGCTGGATGAGCTCACCTGCCGGCTCGGCGACCCACACACGTGGTTCATCCCTGCGCGCGGCGCCCGGCAGTTTCCTGCCGTCCTGGCTGGAGAAGCGGCGACACTTCCCGGCTTCACGCTGCATGGCACGGCCGATGGCTTCGTCGTCGGCGAGACACTGCGGGGCAGCCCGGCTGAAGCGGCCGGACTCAAGGCTGGTGACTTGGTTCGTAGCATCGCCGGCGTTCCGGTGACGATGGGGATGCGAGACACCTTCCGCGTGATGAATCACGAGCCGGGCGCGACCGTCGCCCTCGACGTCCTACGCGGCGACGACGCGCTGAAGCTATCGTTGATCGTCCAGGAGTGGCGACTCCCACTCAGCGAGCTTTGCATGCTCGACGCAGGCACGGCCCATCTCAAGTTGCGTCTCGTCACGACGTCCACGCGCGCCGACGGCGATGCCGGAGCGCGCATTGGGGAGGCTCTCGCGGAGCTTTCTGGCTCGGGTGTTCAGAAGCTGGTCTTCGACCTCCGCTCGAACCCCGGTGGCTATGGGGTGACGCGAGTTGCTTCGCACTTCACACGGGCAGAGTCGCTCCTTTTCTACCAGCGCCTGTCGGGAGACGATGAGCCTGCCTCCAACGCCCACTACGATCGAGTCTACGACGGGCGCGTCGTCGTGCTGGCCGATGACCAAACGCTCTCGTCCGCCGAGATGATCACGCTCGCCCTGCGTGAGTGCGCTGGTGTCAAGGTCGTTGGGCAACCGACCGCGGGTGGCCTGAACGTGCCCCGCCAGCTCCTTTTTGAAAACGGCGACATGCTCATGGTCCCTGAGCGCTTGGCGCTCGGCGCGCGCACCCGCAAGTCCCCTCCCGGTATGCGCATCCAGCCGGACATCTTGTCTCCCAACCGCACGGTTGCCGATTTGGTCGCGGGGCGAGATCCCCAGCTGGAGACGGCTCGCGCGGTGTTGGACCGCTGAAACTCGTGCGCTCAAACCGTGGCGCAATGGGTCGGACGAAGCAAGTAGACTGGCCGACTTCCGGACCATGCGATGATTCGCGGCGATGAGGCGGGTCGACCTTTCGAACTTCAACCTGAACCTTCTGCTCGCGCTCGACGGGCTTCTCAGCCAGCGCAGCGTGACGGCTGCCGCGAAGCGTGTGCGCGTGACGCCGTCTGCGATGAGTCATTCGCTCTCGGAGCTGCGTCACCTGCTCGGCGATCCGCTGCTCGTTCGATCGGGTCGCGGCATGGTTCTCACCCCCCGCGCCGAGGCGCTCGTCAGCCCTCTGCACACGCTGCTCATGGATGCCGAGCGGCTTCTCGGAGGTGGGGCCGCGTTCGATCCGGCGACCACGGCCCGACGTTTCGTTATCGCCGGGACCGATTTCATCGCGACGCTGCTCATGCCGGCGCTGCTCGACGCGGCAGCCCGAGAGGCGCCCGCTACTTCCCTCGAGATCGTACCGAGCTCTCGGCGCGGTAACGCTTGGTTGCTCGAGACGGGGGACGTCGATCTGGCTATCGGCGCGATCGTGGACGATGCGCCGGGGATTCGCCGGATGGACCTCTTCACGGATGGCTTTGCGTGCGCGGCACGCCAGGGGCATCCGAGCATCGACGGGGCGCTCGATCTCGATGCCTACGTCCAGACCCCGCACCTGCTCATCACGCTCGGCGACGACACGGGGCCAACCTGGGTCGACCAAGCGCTCAAAAAGCTGGGCAAGCAGCGTCACGTCGCCGCGCGGGTGCGCTACTTCATGGCCGCGCCGCTGATCGTCGCGCGGTCCGATCTGCTGCTTACCGGCCCGAGCTCGCTCATTCGCTATTTCGCCGAGCTCGTGCCGCTACAGGTCCTGCGCCCTCCGATTGAGCTGCCCACCTATCCCGAGGAAGCCTATTGGCACGAACGCTTCGACCAGGACCCTGCCCACACTTGGCTCCGAAATCTCGTCCAGAAGACTGCGCGAAACTTCGGGCTCAAGGAACGGCCGCGCAAACGCACCTGGTAAAGCGTCCGAGCGGATGTGAATAGCGCTCAATCGTCGTTGAGCACTCGCCAGCACCAAGCAGCTGGGGTCGAGAGTACATACTCGTTACCCCACACCAGGAGGAGGTCAGCATGATCGTCGCCGTTGTCTCGTTCCAGATGCCCAAGGCCACCACGCCGGAGGACATGTCCGGCCCGTTCGAGGCGGCGGTACCGCTGTTCCAGAAAGTCCCCGGCCTGCTGCAGAAATACTTCTATGTTAGCGACGACGGCCGCCGTGCGGGCGGCATCTACGTGTGGGCCTCGCGCGCGGATGCTGACCGGCTCTACGGCGGGGAGTGGAGGGCGATGGTCGAGGCCAAGTTCGGTGGGCCGCCGACGATCGACTTCCTCAATTCGCCGGTGATGATCGACAACCGCCAAGGGACCGTCACCGCGCCGTAGCACCGCACACTATCGGGCACCACGCACATCACCATGGTCACCACCGCGATCACTCGCAGCACGTCACGCGCGTTCCTGGAGGTGGTCGAGCAGACTCGCCGTCAGTAGCAGCTCCCCGCGCCCTTCAAAGCACGGTATCGTCCGCGCATGCACGGTACGAGCGAAGGCGCGCCGGTCCGGTTGGCGGAGCTGACCGCGTCTCTTTCGCTCGGCGTGGATTTGGGCTTCGGCCAGCCGATGGAGCACGTCCTCCGTCAGTGCCTCATCGCCCTAAGGCTCGCTGAGGCTCTCGGGCTGGGGGAAGAAGAGCGCTCCACGGTCTACTACACGGCGCTGCTCGTCAACGTCGGCTGCCACACCGATGCGCACGAGCAGGCCAAGTGGTTCGGCGACGACCTCAAGATGAAGTCGGGCAAGTTCGACGGCCCTCTGCCGGCTCGCGGAGCGCGCCCTGCGGCAAGGGGGCTGCTCATGTTGGGAGCCGGTCATTCGCCGCTGCATCGCTTTCGCCTCGGGCTCGAGTTCCTTCTGTATGGCTATCGCGAGCTCAGCGGCATGATCTCGCACCACGCGGCGATCTCGCGTGTGCTCGCCGAGCAGCTTGCCTTGCCCAGGGCCGTACAAGAGGCGCTCGGCGCATCGTACGAGCGCTGGGACGGCCAGGGCTGGCCCGGCAAGCTGGCTGGCGAGCTGATACCGGTCGCCTCGCGCCTCGCTCACGTCGCCGAGTTCGTTGAGGTCGCGTACCGCGTGGGCGGCATTTCAGCCGTGAAACAACTCGCGCGCGAGCGCCGTGGCGGCCAGTTCGACCCAGCCATGTCGGATCTGCTGCTCGCCGACGGCGCCGCGTTGCTTTCGGGGATCGAGAGCATTCGGGCCTGGGACGCGGTGATTGGGGCTGAGCAAGGACTGACCTTGGTCGTGTCCGGAGACAAGCTCAACGCCGCCCTCACTGCGCTCGCCAATTTCGTCGACCTCAAGTCCCCCTACTTTCTCGGGCACGCTCGAGCGGTGGAAGCTCTCGCCGCACAGGCAGGCACGCGGGCGGGTATGGCCGGCGCCGAAGTGCAGCTCTTGCGTCGCGCAGCGCTCGTGCACGGGTTCGGCCGGCTCGGGGTCTCGAACGCGATTCTCGACAAGCGAGGGCCGCTCGGCACGGGCGAATGGGAGCGGGTGCGGCTACAGCCCTACCTCACCGAGCGTATGCTTTGCCAATCCGACGCGCTCGCGCCCATCGCCCGGCTGGCGGTGCAGCATCGGGAGCGTCTCGACGGCTCGGGCTATCCGCGCGGCCTTGCCGGGCCTCGGCTGTCGCGCGAGGCGCGCTTCTTGGCAGCCGCGGATGCCTACCAGTCGATGCGCGAGCCACGACCGCACCGCGCCGCCCTCTCCGCCGAGGCGGCCGCGACCGAGCTGCGCGCCGACGTCAAAGCCGGTCGCCACGACGCCGAGGCCGTCGATGCCGTGCTTGCCGCCGCCGGCCACCGCGTGAGGCCGCGGCGCGATGGTCCGGCAGGGCTCACGCTGCGTGAGGTGGAGGTGCTACGGCTCGTGGCGCGTGGCTTGTCGAATCAAGAGGTTGCCGAGCGCCTGTTCATCTCGAAGAAGACGGTCGCCAACCACATCGAGCACATCTACATGAAGATCGAGGTGACGAACCGTGCCGCAGCGAGCCTGTTCGCCATGCAGCACGGTCTACTGCCCGAGGAAGAGTTCCCGGTGCGGCTGCCGGCAGCCGCGGTCTAGACGCACCACGGCGCGGAGGGCCGCACCGCGCGCCTCTACCGACCCATCATCTTCTGGAAGTTGGCTTCCAAGACCTGTTCGGTCTTGGCCAGCTCGTGCGCCGGGCTGAATTGTACGATTTGAGTGCCCGGCTCGTGCTTGACGGGTACGTGCCCGGGCGGCGAATAGAATGCGTCGCCGGCCTGGTACTCTTCCTCGTGGTCCGCATAGCGCATCGTCACCCTCCCCTTGATCACGTAGCCCCAATGGGGACATTGGCAGCGATCGTCGGGTAGCCCCTTCAGGAGCGGGGTCGCATCGACATCTTGCCGGAATTCAACGAAATTCACGGCGTATCCGAGCAGCTCGTCGGCGTGGTCCGCGACCGCACCGTGGTCCGTACCCTTCGTGGCAGTGGCTTTGGAAACCTTCGGCATGTGTTGTTCTCCTGTCCTTGACGGCAAGGCGACCGTAGCCGGCAGGGCCTCACTGGCGCATGAGGCGTTCGCCTCATTTTCGCGGCGAACGATTCCGGGGCCGCCGCATGCAGAGATCGAAGGCCTCATGCTCGCGTCTGCCTCGGGCGCGCTAGCCTCGGGTGTTGCCTATCTGCTTGGCTCTCGCCGCTCGTGCTCGCAAGGCGAGGTGAACACGCGTGTGGGGCTGCCCACGCTGCAGTTCCGCAGGCGAGCCCGTCACGACAGGTCGCCACTCGATTCCTTCAGCAAGCGAAGCTTGCCCTCGAGAGCCGCGCGTACGCCGTTCGATGCGCCCGAGCTGCCCGGCCCTTGCGACGCGCTTCGCGCAGGTGCACGGGGCCGCAGAGTTGACGATTCCGCAGAAGCTCTCGGTGAATGCCTCCAAGGTGCGGCGGCTGCGTGAAAGGCGTTGGCGGTAAGTTTCCTCGCTGACTTCGCAGACTGCAGCCGCGGTTTCGTGCGACAGATCGAAGACGTCGCCGAGGATGTACGCCCCCGGTGCTCGCGATCGAAGCTTCGTCTCATCGAATGCCGCAGCCACCAGATCGGGACCAAACGCCGGGAACTTGCTCGCGTCGCGGTCCACGTCCGGCAGATCGCCCACTCCCAGCCATTGGCGATGAAACTGCCCGAGCATCTCGCTTGCCGGATCGCTCGCGAGCAGGCGAGCTGCCTGAGCCTCGAGCTCCGCGGCGTTCTCGAGCTTGCCCTGGCCGGCGAGATTCATCAGCTCGTCGTCGGGGCTGGTGCCCTGCAAGAAGTACGAGAGGCGCGCCGCGAGCGCGTAGTCGTCCAGAGCTAGCGGCGCCGCGCTCGGGTGTCTCGCGCCGCCCGGCGATCGGACGTAGGTGTCGTCGTGATAGAGGAAGAAGGGGCGACTGCAGCAGCGCCTCGATCACCGTCTGGAACGCTTTCGTCGCGCCGCCAGCCGTCTTGCCTAGCTCGAACAGCGCCAGAAGCGCCGTCGCCTCCGAAGCTTCGAGCGGACGGCGGTAGGCACGCCTCCCGAAGGTCTGGATGAACGTCTCGGCGCAAGCCGCCTGCGCCAAGTCGCAGCCGGCCAGCGCTGGTGCGTTCGGCGCTGCCGCCGCGGCCACGCGCGTTGCCAGCTCCTGGTACTGCTCGACCGCCAGCTCGTCCACCGGGGCCACGGCGTTGCTGTAGAAGGGCCCCATCTTCTCGTCGGGAGTCACGTTGAGCGCAGCTTCGGCTTCCACGCCGAGCAGCACGCGCACCGAATTGTCGAGCTCGCTGCGCGTCAATCGACGCAGCGGCGTGCGCCCGGCGTCGAGCCGGCCACCCTTGGCCTTGCAAGCTCGTGCCACGCTTTCACGATCCAAGGGCAGCTGGCCACCGGGCAGTGCGTCGGGCGAGCTGCTCGAAGGCGTGTTGTCAGAGTCGAGCGGCGCTCCCGCGCTCTCGCCGGTGATTTGAGCCGTGCAGCTCCAGGTCAGCGCACTGACGGTGAAGAGTGCCCACCGGCTTGGTGCTGCCTTGATCGGAATCGACTCGCGCATGTTCCCCAGTGCGCTCTGGAACCGTTTCCCTTCAATCGCTTGACCTGTGGCACGCCGTTCTGAGAACTTGCTGGCGTGGGCTGGCCCTCGAAACCTTGCGCAATGCTGTGCGGGTTGGGGCTTTGGCTCGGGCTCATTTCGAGCGCGCTCGGTCAGGAGAAGCGGCTCGCGCTCGAAGTGAAATCGTCTTGCCCAACCGCAGCGCTCGTCAAGGCTCAGCTTGCGCCGCTGCTCCGAGACTACGAGCTGAGCGCAGAATCTCCGTCCCTGACGGCGCAGGTCGAAGACTTCGGCGAAAGTTACGGCGTCCGAATCGGCAGCGCGTGGCGCAAGGTCCGGGATCCCGCGCGTGACTGTTTGGAGCGCGCACGCGTGGCTGCGGTGTTCCTCGCGCTGAACCTCCCGACACCCGCAACCCAACCTGCTCCGGTCGTCACGCCGCCCCAATCCGCACCCGCGGAGGGCACCAGCGAAGCGCGGGTCGTGGCCGCTCCTGATGAACGGCGGTCTTTTGCGGCTGAGTTGCGGCTGCTGGCCCTGGCGGAAACAGCGCCGGGCGCGGGCGTGGTGACGACCGGGGCGGGAGCCGGCCTCACGCTGCCGTTTGGCCCCGTGGGGTTCAGCCTGCTCGCCACCGTGACGACTCCGACGCGGCCCTACCAGGTCGATAGCGAACCCAGGCGTTTCGAGCTGTGGCGCGTTCCACTGGCAGCGCTCCTGCAGTTGGGAAAGGACTTTGGCTCGATTGGACTCGGCATCGAGTCCGGGCTCGCGCTCGACATCCTCCGATTCCGGGGCGAGTCGGTGCCCAATCCCGACACGTTGCTGCGGGTCAACCCGGGCTGGCGGGTGAACGGCCTGCTGCGCTTTCGCGCGAACCGGCGCATCGGTGCCTTCTTGCTGCCCGAGGCTTCATTCTTTCCACGCACCTACGTCGTGCGTGTCGAACCGACCTCGGTTCTGGCTGAAACGCCGCGCTGGTGGATCGGCCTCAGCCTGGGTCTCGAGTATCGCGTTTGGGGACACTGAAAAGTTTTTCGCTCATGAAGTTGAAGGACCGCGCCTGACGCGAGCATATGTCCATCGTGCTACCCGCGCCCGCAGCGCACGCAGGGTCGCTCCCCGAGAGCGCGGCGGGCGAAGGTGCGCGTTTTTCGTCACCGCAGGACTTCGAGGCTTTGTACGCCGCTTACTTCCACCATGTCACGCGCTGGGTGCGCGCCTTCGGCTGCCCTGCGGCCGACATCGACGACGTGGCGCAGGAGACCTTCCTGCTTGCTCGAACGCGCTTCGAGCGATTCGCCGGTGGGAATGCGGCGGCCTGGCTCTACGTCACGGCGCGGCACGCGACGCGCGCGCATCGGCGCAAAGCGTGGTTTCGTCGAGTCGTCTATGGCGACCCCGATCTGCGCGTGTCCGAGTCTCGGGAGACGAACCCGGTGCAGGCGCTCGAACAGCGTGAAGCGCGGCGCCAGATGCAGCAGATTCTGTCGCGCATGAGCGAGCGGCGCCGAACCACGTTCTTCCTGTTCGAGATCGAGGGCTACAGCGGCACCGAGATTGCCGAGCTCGAAGGTGTCCCGCTCAATACCGTCTACACGCGGCTGCACCACGCACGTCGTGATTTCATGGCCCTCCTGGCCCGTGCCGAGGGTGAGGAGAAGAAGGCCCCATGAAGCGACTGCTCGACGTTCCGGCGAGCGACCACCTGACCGAGCGTGCGCACACGCTCATTCGCGCCCTCGGACCCACGGTGGAGTCCGAAGCGCGTCTGCTGCGCGTGCGGCGCTCACTCGACGCGCCGATGGGCAAAGCGCGGCACTGGGCGTTTCGGTCCGCGCTCGTGGCCGGGCTGCTGGGCGCGACCGCGGTGGCGGCCGCGGCGGGCGGTGCACTGGTCGGGGTGTTCGATACGGCCAAACCGCCGGCGAGCGCGGTCGGTCCCTTACCGGCCGTGCCTCAGCGGCGTCCGGCGTCCGCACCGGCTCCAGTGGCTCGGCACACCATTCCAGAGGCCGCGTTGCAGTCACCCGCTTCAGTACCGGCCGAGCCGGCTCCGGTTCCGGCGCCGTCGGAAGCTCGCAACGCCGTTTCGGACGTGGCGCGCGTGCACGAAGCAGCCAAGGCCCTCCGGCGTGATCGGGATCCTGCTCGAGCGCTCCAGCTGCTCGAAGGCTCGGGCAAGCCGATCGTGGGTCCGCTCGCCGAGGAGGCGCTGGCGTTGAGGATTGAAGCTTCGCTGGCGCTGGGCAGTGCGCGCGGGAAACGACTCGCTGAAAGCTACCTTGCGAAGTATCCGAGCGGGCGCTACCGCGAATTGGCCAAGCGGGCAGTGGCGGGCAGCGATCGGTGACACGCGTCGCACGCGGGCTCTCGACGTGCCTGGTGCTCGCGATGGTCGCCGGCTGCGCGCGTGACGTGGCGGTGGGACACGAGGACATGTTGACGGGCATGCCTGGCCCTGGAGGCGCGGATGGCGGTCCTGGCGTCCCTGTCGGCGGCCTGATCTGGAGCGCCGAGCACGAGGTCGGCACTTTCGACGAATGGCACGAGGGTGACGACGGTATCCAGTTCGTCGAGCGCAGCGGAGAGCTGGCGATCACGTCGGAGCACGCCCACACCGGTCACTATGCCTTCAGCGCCAGTATCAGCGCGAACGACGGTGATCTGCACCAGGCCGTGATGGGTCGCATCGTCCGACTGGTCGAAGGGCGGTACGGCGCCTGGTACCTGCTGCCCGAGGCTCCGGTCGCGGACTTCTGGGTCATCATGAAGCTGTCCAACGGGTCGCGCGTCGATCGCTTCGACCTCGATATCTACGCGCCGCAAGGTGGCGAGCCTCGCCTGCGTCTTTATGAGCACGATACCGGTGATGCGGGTTGGATCACGGAGCCCTCGCCGATCGCCTTTCCGTTGGGAGCCTGGACTTTCGTCGAGGTGCTTTACCGAAGCACGCCCGACGCAAACGGACGGCTCGTGGTGTTTCAAGACGGTCAGCAGGTGCTCGCCACCGGCGAGCGCCCGACTGCCGGGGACGACGAGGTGACCTTCTACTGCGGCAACGTCTCGCGGGACCTCACGCCGGCGCCGTACCGACTGTTCATCGATGACGCGAGCATTCGTCAGGAGTCTTTCCCTTGAACGACGCCCGCGAATCGACAAGCGGCTAGCAAGCAGGTTTCGGTAGCTGAAATTGAAAGATCGTCAGGGCAGCCGGCATATCCGAGTGAGCCGCAAAGGCGCGGAAGGCGCGGAAGCAAGAGCCCATGGCACTTTCAGCATCGACGGCGAATCTCGTCCGCTCCCTCAGGGGACTAGCGACGCTATCGCTACTACTTCAAACATCCTGCACGGGTGACATCCTCGGGGGTGATGCCGGTGTGGGTGGTCCGGGGGGACCTGGCGCACCCGGTGCTGCGGGCGCGTCCGGCGCATCCGGCGCCGGCCCGGGTGAGACGCCAGCGGCCGCCAAGTGCGTCACTCCGGCCGTGGGCGCGTCGCCGATGCGCCGCCTGACCTCGCGCGAGTACGACAACGCGGTCGCCGATCTACTGGGCGATACGACTCATCCGGCGGCCGAGTTTCCGCCCGACAACCGCGTGGGCTTCTTCGACAACACCGCCAGCGTGCAAACCGTGCCGGTGCTGCTCGCCGAAAAGTACCTCCAAACAGCGGTAGAGCTGGCCGAAGGCGTTTCCAGCGTTCCGACGCTGGTCGGCTGCAACATCGACGGTGGGGACGCCAGCAGCTGTGTCAGGCAGTTCATCGAGCGCTTTGGTCGTCGTGCCTACCGGCGCCCGCTCACGCCCGACGAGGTCACGGGCCTGCTCGCGATCTTTACCAGCACCAGCGCGCAGGCAGACGCCGCGACCGGCGTGCGCGGTGTCGTGGCCGCCATGCTGGTCTCCCCGCACTTCTTGTTTCGGCCGGAGCTGGGCGCCGCGCCCGCCAGCATCGCCAACGCCAAACAGCTGACGCCCTTCGAGCTGGCGTCACGCCTCGCCGGCTTGCTCTGGTCGTCGATTCCCGACGAGCCGCTCCTGGACGCCGCGGCGCAGGGACAGTTGACCACGCGCGAGCAGCTGAGCACCCAAGCGCAGCGCTTGCTCGCGGACCCTCGAGCACGCCCGGCCATGACAGCCTTCTATGAGCAGTGGCTGGGGGCGCAATTGCTCGACACGGCCACCAAAGACGCCGGCTCGTTTCCCGAGTTCGGCGAGGCGCTGCGCAGCTCGATGCAGCAGGAATCCAAGCGCTTCATCGAGCACGTGCTCTGGGAAGGCGATGGGCGCGTGGCCACGCTCTTTACGGCGCCCTTTTCGTTCGTCGATGCGCGGTTGGCCAAGCTCTACGGCGTGCAGGGTCCTGCCGATGACGGCACGTTCCTCCGTGTCTCGTTGGCTCCGACCCAGCGCGCCGGATTTTTGACCCAGGCAGGCTTCCTGACCGCCCTGGCCTCGCCCACCGAGAGCTCGCCGTTCAAGCGCGGCGCGTGGGTGCGGCGTCGCCTGCTCTGCCAGGATCTTCCCGACCCGCCGGACGACGTGCCCGAGCTACCGGAGCCGCAGCCCGGGGTCTCGCTCCGCGAGCGCGCCAGCACGCATTCGAGCGCGCCGGCCTGCAGCGGTTGCCACCAGCTCATCGACGGCCTGGGCTTCGGGCTCGAGCAGTACGACGCGCTCGGGCGCTTTCGAAGCATGGAGCAGGGCAAGGCCGTGGACTCGAGCGGTACCGTCACCAGCACCGAGGACAGCGACGGGCCCTTCGTCGGTGGCGTCGAGCTCGCGGCCCGACTTTCTGGTAGCAAGCAGGCGCAGCGCTGCGTCGCCACACAGTGGCTGCGCTACGCCCTGGCGCGACACGAAGGCGACGACGACGCTTGCGCGCTGGCGGCGCTCCAGGACGGCTTCCTGGCGTCGGGCGGCGACCTGAAACTGCTGCCCGTCCAGCTGACCCAGACCGACGCCTTCTGGACCTATCGAGCCCCCACGGAGCCTGCACAACCATGACCTCGACAAGAAAAGGCGTCTGGCGACCTTCGCGCCGAGCCCTGCTGGGAGGCTTGGCCTCCGTCGGCGCCGGCGTCCTGCTGCCGCGCCGCCCGGCGCTCGCGCAGGCCGGCGCCACCAAACGCTTCCTGGTCGTCCACGTGCCCGAAGGCATGTGGACGAACGCGTCGCGACCCGCAGCGGGCGGCAGCACGCTCGGTCCCATTTTCTCGCCGCTCGATCCGTTTCGTTCCCAGCTGACGGTGCTGGATGGTCTGAACTTGGAATCGCGCGATAAAGGTCCCGGCGGCGACGGGCACCATCGCGGCGTTCCCCATCTGCTCACCTGCACCGAGATGGCCGATGCCTCGAATGCGGGCGGTCCGTCGATCGATCAGAAGATCGCCGGCGTCATCGGCGGCGACACCACCTTCCGGTCGCTGCAGTTCGCGGTGCGCATCGTGTACAACGACACGAACGCCGCTTTGATCTGGGCGGGAGCGCGCGAGCGCCTGCCGGCCATGCAAGACCCCTGGGACGCCTACGGCCGTATCTTCGGCAACGTCAGCGCGGACCCCATGGACGACACGCCGCCGCCCGTCGATCTGCGCAAGAGCGCGCTCGATCACGCGCTAGGCGAGATCAACGGCCTGCGCGACAAGCTTCCGGCCTCCGACCGCGAGCGCCTCGACTCCTACCAGACCTCGCTGCGCGACATCGAGCGACGCCTGGCCAATATCCCTGCTCCGGGCAGCTGCGTGCTACCGACGGTGGGGCAAGAGGGTGACGCGCGCGCGCAATCGCTTTACCCGGACGTGGGCAAGCTGCAGATGGATCTGATCGTGGCGGCGCTGCGCTGCGACGTGACGCGCGTCGCCAGCTTGCAGTGGGGCAACTCCAACGACCAGTGCTCGTATCCGTGGCTCGGGGTGAACAAGCTCGGTCACGACCTGGCGCACAGCAACGACAGCGCCAACAAGCAGAAGGTGTTCCACTGGTACGCCGAGCAGTTCGCCTACTTGCTCGGGCAGCTCCAGGCCGTACCGGAAGGCACCGGCACCATGCTGGACAATACGGTCGTGCTCTGGGCGTCGGAGTTCAGCGACTCCAACGGCCACCGCGCCAACGACCTGCTCTGGCTCTTGATGGGCAATGCGGGCGGCTTCTTCAAACAGGGCCAAGTGTTGAGCTTGGACGGCCGCTCGGTGAGCGACGTCCACGCCACGCTCGGCAATGCGTTCGGCATCACCGACACGACGTTCGGCAACCCCGCTTACTGCGACGGCGCGATCGAGAGCCTGATCGCCTGACCATGCTGGCTCGCACGGTCCTGATCGGTCTCGTGGTGCTGTTGGGCGGGTGCGCCGACGGCGCTGCGACCGGCGGATCCGGGGCCGCGTCAGGCTTCGGTGGGGCGAGTGGCAGTAGCGGTGCTGGCGCGGCCCCCAACCAGAATGCGGGTACGAGCGGAGCCCCTGGAGGCGGAGGGACGGTCGCGGCGGACGGCGGTCAAGGCGGAAGTGGCGGAGCCCAGAGCGCGGGAGCGCCGAGCGCTGGTGCTGGCGGTGCCGTGAGCGGCGGCACTTCGGGCAGCGGAGGTATGAGCGGCGCGGCAGGTGCCGGTGGTGGCGCTTCAGCGAACTGTCCAGCGAGCGCGGTGTTTTGCGAAGACTTCGAGAACGGCCTCGACGCTTGGGCGAAAGAAGAGAGCGGCGGGACGCTGGCGATCGACGGCACGCACGTCACGAGCGGTCAGAGCGCGCTCGGGATCACCATGGCGACAGGTCAGCGCGGCGGCTGGCTGGAGCGCACCGGTGCGCCGCTGTTTCCGTTGCCGATGAATGCGATCTACGGCCGCGTGATGATGTACTTCGAGAGCCTGCCCGCCGGTCACACTGACTTCATTCGAGCCGCGTCCACCAACGGTCAAACGCCCTGGTACAACGTCGGCGAACAGACCGGCAAGGTGCTGCTCAACTACTTCGGCAACGGCAGCGATTGTTGGGCACGACCGTCACCGAGCACGAACATCCCCCTCCAGACCTGGATGTGCTGGGAGTGGGTCTACGACGGCGCCCAGGACCAGATGCAGTTCTTCATCGATGGTGAGCTCATGCGCACGGTCGACGGCGTCGGTGACGGCTGCTCGGGCCCCAACGTCTGGAACGCTCCGCAGTTCAACTACCTCGCCATTGGCGCCTACAACGCTCAGCCCAACAACTCCCCCTCGGTCGGCAAGATGTGGTTCGACGACGTCGCGGTCGGCACGACGGGTCGGGTCGGCTGTCCGTCCGCCACCAATCAGTAGATTCGGAGGGCCTGGAGACTGGTGAACGGTCACCCCAATCGCGGGAACGAATCACTGCTCCACGAAGCGCCAAAGACCGTAGTTTCTCATCGCGGCAACGAAGATGTCGTGCTGGCCGTCGGAGGTCACCGCGACGTGATCGGCACCCATCAACATGGCTGCCGGTACTGCCGTGGGTGTCCAGCTGTCACCATCCGCCGAGCCGATGAGGAAGTGTGGCTCGACGGTGCAGTTGAAGCACGACCACGAATACATCGAGTAGACGTGGTTGGCGGTTCCCCACGCGATTGCCGCGGGTACGTCGCCGCTGACGCGAGTGAACGTTTCTCCCAAATCGGTGCTGCGGTAAACGCCCTGTCCCGGGCCGTCACCACCCGGTACGAACAGCGTCTGACCCCGCTGAAAGATCTGCGCGTTGCCGTGCGGATGCGTCAGTCCGGAAATGCCATCTGGCACGCTCCAATTGTCGCCGCCATCATGGGTAACGGTCACGCTGCCGCCGTTTTGCGCGATCGCGATCCAGGTCCGGGCGGTGGTGTCCGCAGAGCCCGTGTCGATGAACTCCGGATACCATGATACGCCACCGCTCGGAAAACCCGCTGTACCGACCACGTGCCACGTGTCACCGCTATCGGTGGATTCGGCGATTCCATCTGTCTCGTGGAATCCGCTGATGAGGTGGGTGCCGTCGTACGGATCGACCGCCAGCGAGTAAAGCTGATTCGGTAGGCCTCCCCCCGTCTCGAAAAATGTTGCGCCGCCATCGGTCGACTTGTGAAGCTTTCCCTCTGTGCCCGACGCGGCAACGAGCAGCGTCGCAGGCTCAGTGGGCAGAACCGCAAAGCACAGCCCTTGAGGGATGTAGCCGAACCCCACATTGACCATGGTCCACGTATTTCCGTAGTCCGCGGACTTCCAGATCCCCGCTTCGCCGCCACCCATGAAAATCTCGTTCGGAAGCAAGGGATTGCTCACGACCGAGCGCAGCCCCGGCTCCGGGATGAGGATCCCCTCGGGCGTCACCTCAATCCATGTATTCGGAGGGCAGGTACCGTTTTCCACACAAGGATCCGGCAGTAGAGGACCGCCGCCCGACGTTCCGCCGCCGCCTTCACCCGCGGTGCCACCGTTAACTACGCTTCCCCCCGCACCACTTGCCGTGGTTCCGCCGGAACCGCCGCTCTGCGCGCTGCCGCCCGACGCCGCATCGCCGGCGGATCCAGCCGCACCGGCGCTGCCGCCTGTCGTGGCGTTTCCGTCGGGCGCGTGCCCTTTTCTTCCGGAGCCGTCCGAGCCGCAGCCCACTACGAGAAAACAGGTCAACGCTAGACAACCCGAAAGCTTCTCGATCCCGATCAGAGCCATGGGCTCAGGTCCCGTGTAGGACTGGGCGACTTCGGGTCACTTCCGGGTCTTCCTGGTCCGGCGATGCCCAGAGAGCCTTGAGCGTGGCGATTGCGTGGAAGGGGTCGAAAAGGACAAATCGTCCGGTACCGCTGACCCGATACGCCGCGGCGCTACCACTTCAGCGGCGAACGCAGCCATGAATACCGGGCAAGTTGGCTTTGTGATTGCTCTCTTCGGGCTCGGTTGTTCGGATGGCGGGTCCCCTGTGCCTCCGGTTTCCCCCGCCGCGAGCGCTGGGGCGCCGGTCGTGAGCGCCGGCTCGAACAGCGCTGAGGCACCACAGCCGATGAACCAAGGCGGCGCGGCCGGCGTTGGCAGCAGCGTCGCCGGCAGCGCGGGCGCCGCGGGCCAGGTCGGCGGGCAGACAGGCGGCGACCCCGGCGTGCCCCTGGTGCCAAGCGGCCCCGTCACGCATCGAGTGCTGAGCTCGATTTCGCACAATGGTCCGCTCGCCATCGTGGACAAGCAGGGCCATATCGAGTGGCAGTACGACGTCTTGAAGCTCGGGGACGAAGCCAATGATGCTTGGTACTTGCCGAACGGCGACGTGGCCTACGCCTACAAGAATGGCGCGCAGCAACTGACGCAAGCGAAGACCGTTGTCTGGAACTATTCGGCGCCGGCCGGAAGCGAGGTGCAATCTTGCCAACCGCTGCCAAACGGCCATTTCTTGATCGCCGAGGCCCACGATGGCGGCGTGGGTTACCTGCGCGAGCTCGATGTCACCGGTCAGGTGCAGAGCACCGTCACCATCGATGTAGGCCAGAACGTCGGCGCGCACGGACAGTTTCGCCAAGTCCGCAAGACAGCTCAGAACACCTACTTGACGAGCTACAATGGGCTCAACAAGTCGCGCGAGTACGATGCGCAAGGCCAGCTTCTGCGTGAATTTCCGTGCGGGGCTTTCGCAGTGGTACGCCTGACCGACGGCAACACATTGCTCAGCTGTTACGACCATGTCGTGGAGGTTGACCCTCGAAACGAGGTGGTCTGGCAAGTCGCGCGCGAGGAGATCTCGGGCAATCCTTTCGGCTTCGTCGGCGGGTTACAGCGCTTGCCGAATGGCAACACCGTGCTCGTGAACTGGCCCGGCCACCCCATCGAGAACCTGCACCGCCCGCAAGCCTTCGAGCTGACGCGCGACAAGCAAGTGGTGTGGACGCTAGACGTTACCGAGCTCGGCTGGGTCTCGAATCTGGAGGTGCTCGACGCCGAAGCAATGTTCGACGGGGTCGCGCTGCGTTAGCGAAAACGCCTCGCCGCCGCCGACGGGGCCGCGAAACGGCGATACCCAGCCTAGGGGAAGTCCTCGCCGGAGCGCCATTCTTGGTCGACGAAGACGAAGTCTTTGGCGCTGCTGCTGGCGTGGCACGAGGCGCAGGCGGTTTGCGTGGCCTCGTCGCTCAAGATGCCGTCCGTCTCGCTGTAGTAGGCGAACTGCCAGTCGCCGCTAGCCGCGTCGAAGCCGGCGTTGCGTTTGACCATGATGCCGAGCGCTAACACTTCGAGCACATTGCTGCCGGCGCGGTAGCCGAGCTTTTCCTTGACGATGGCCGACCCCTCCACGAATGGATTGGAGGCGTGGTCGATGGCTTCGAGAGCTGGCGGATTGGCGAAATGGCGCAGCGCAAACCCCGAATGCTCACTCTCGACGAAGGCGTCTTCGTTCGCGGTGGGCGCCCGGCACAGCGAAAGGATCTGCGCGCTCACGTCGTACGGCTCCGACAGCGCTTGCCAGCTCGGATACTCGTCGATCAATTGCTGCAGGCTCACCGAGGAGCCGTCGCCCCCACCCTGACCCATCACGTCTTCGCTTCCGCCCGCGCCCGCGCCGTCATGTCCATCGCTGCCCGAGGCACCGCCCTCAGTCGGCGAGTCACCCGCACCGGCGTGGGATGGCGCCGTGCCACCAGGTGTCGAGCCGCCGGGGCTCGCGCTCGCGCCGCCGCCACCACTCGGGCCTCCACTGTTGCCCGCGCTCGGAGCCGCCTCGTCGTTCGTGCAGGCGCCACCGAGCGTCACCAAAAGGCACAACCCGAAACCCCGCTTCAGAACCTGGCTCTTCATGAATCGGCGCATTCTACCATGCGCGCGCAGGTATCTGACCCACTCACGCGGTACCGGAAGGCTAGCTGCTACTTCTGCCATGAACGTCGATGTGAAGTTTGGGCTCGCTGCGGTCATGCTGATTTCCGGGTGTTCCTCGTCCGAGCCCGCGCTGATGCCCGCGGGACAGGGCGGGATGGGCGGCGGAGGCGGTGTAGCGGCCGGCGCGGGCGGTCAGGTGACCGCGCTCGGCGGAACAGGTGGGCAGGGCATGGCCGGCAGCGGAGGCCTCGGCGGCGCGCCGGGCGGCGGTGGAGAAGCGATGGCCGGCGCTGGTGGTGCCGGCAGCGGTGGTGGTGGCGGCGGCCCGAGCGTCGAGCACTTCGACAAGGCGATGCTCGAGCAGCGCATGTGGTCGACCATCACCGCGCAGGGCATGCCCACGGCACGCGCGGAAGGCACGCTCGCAGCGGCGGGCGGCAAGCTCTTCACGTTCGGCGCGCGCGGGGTGCGGCCCATGAACGCGTTCGACCCCATCGGTAAACAATGGAGCGAGGTTGCAGAGCCGCCGGTAGAGATGCATCACATCCAGGCGGTCGTGCTCGAGAGTGACATCTGGGTCGTCGGTGCCTTTCAAGGCAACTACCCGGGCGAAACGTCGCTCGGCACAGCGTATCGCTACGACGTGACCGGCAACGCCTGGCACGAGGGCCCGGCGCTGAGTCGCCCGCGTGGCTCGAACGCCGCAGTCACGTATGGCGGCAAGCTCTACATGGTGTGCGGCAGCAACGGCGGCCACACCGGCGGCTTCCAAGCCTGGTTCGACGAGCTGGATCCCAAGACGGGCAACTGGAAGCAGCTCGCCGACGCTCCCCACGCGCGTGACCACGTCCAGGGCGCGGTCGTGGGCACCAAGCTCTACATCGCCGGCGGCCGCCAAACCGAAACCGGCCACGACGTGGATCGTCCGGTGCCAGACGTGGATGTCTACGACTTCGCGACCGAGATGTGGTCGACCTTCGCCGCAAAGCTTCCGACTCCGCGTAGCGACGCCGCGACCGTCGCGGTCGGTGACTGGGTCCTGATCATCGGCGGCGAGGGCGCCCGCCCCGAAGCCTTCAACGAGGTCCAAGCACTCAACACCGTCGATGGCATGTTCTCCACTTTCGATGCGCTCGTGCAGGCGCGTCATTCGACCGGGGCCGCCTGGCTCGACGGCAAGCTCTACTCGGCCCAGGGCGCTGGGGCGGGCGGCGGCGGGCCCGAGCTCACGTCGATCGAAATTTGGCAGTAGCGGCACTTGTAAACCCGGTAGTCGGCACGGTGTTGCAGCTCTGTTCTCGTTACCTCGCTCCACCACTAACGTCCGCTGCCGCGCCGGCGCCTGCTGCAAGTCCAGCGCCTCCCGCGCCGCCCTGCGCGCTGGGGTCGTCCTGGTCGGGTTCGGTTCCAATCACGACGTCGGAGGCGATCCAATTGACACCGCTACCATCCCAGAGTCCGGAGTTGGCCAAGCGCACTGCATAGCGAGCGTCATCTCGCAGCCTGGGCGCTTCGTCCGGTAACCAGATGCCGAGGCGATACCGCCCATCACCTACGCTCGCCGGTAGGGTCAGAGAGAACAGCAGGACAGCCGGTTGACCCGGCCTGAGCTCGCGCGGGTCTGCTTGGCTATCGAGCACGACTTGGGTCCCACCCGCCTCGAGAACGACGAAGAGCGGGCGTGGCCGATAGAGTGGAGCCCAACCTTCGTTGACGAGCTCGATGCCAAGCTCGAGGGGCTGCCCCATTTCCAACCGCGTCGGCACACTCGCTCTCAGCAATCGGAAACGATAGCCGAGCTTCTCCTCGATCTGCCCCAGGCAGCCCTCGTCCGCGAACTGCTGCAAGACGCCGGCATGAAAGCCGCCGTTCAAATCGGTCCAGCCCTGCGCCGCGAGCTCGGTGAGGGCGGTCTTACATGTCGAGCGGCTACTCACGTTGCACGTCTCGCCTCCGATCGGAGCCGACGCCGCCACCTCTTGAACGAAATGCTTGTCACCACTCACGCTGCCGCCGCCTCGTCCCCACGTACCCCAGTCATCGGGCTCGGAAGCGAACACACAATCATTGTGGAAGCCCAAACGGTCCGCGCCTGGCACCGCAGCAAGCCGCGCTTTCAGCAGCCGCAGGTCGTTTGGGTATCGAATCTGCACGGGCACAGCGGGCCAGCGTTCGAGGAGCTCGCGAACGATGCGGAGCTTTGCCTCGGTGGACGCATCGAGGCGATGGGTCGAGGCGTGCCACTCGCCCCAACAGCCGATGAAACCGGCCTCGAACCAGGCGATGACGTCCGCGTTGCGCTGCAACACGGCCGCCAATTGCTCGATGTGCACCAAGATCTGAGCCTCGGAAGCGTCGGGCTCGCAGTCTGGGTACGGACCGAAGTTGTACGCGAAGCGTACGATGACCTTCCTGCCGCTAGTTCGAACGCGCTCGAGTCCAGCGTCGATAGCATCGAGCAGCTCGTCGTCCAGATCCGTCGCGCGATACTGGTCGAGCCGGATGTAGGTATGAAGCAGCGGTGTGAGGCTCGAATAGTCTGCCTGCCGATCGGAGAGCAGGTTGATGCGTGAGTAGAACCCCCGTTCTGGGTTGTCGATGGCGCCTTCGGCTGCGGCAAAGGACAGTTGCTCGAAGCCCGGACCGCTGGGCAGCTCAACTTTCGGCGCTTCAATTGCACCCGCATCTTGCTCCGGCGTGAGACTCGCCCAGGGTTTTCCCGGCGGGAGTGCGGCTTCATGCGCCGGAGTTGCCCGTGAGCAGTCGGCGGAGCCAAGGAAGACGAGTAGCGCCATTGCACGCGCCAGCAATCTGAGCTCGGGCATGGCTTGCATCCGCCTGGCTCGGCCCGTCTTCAATACACGCCCAGGTCGTCGAATTGCACGTCGAAGCTCCACGCCGCTCCGCCGGGGGCATTGACGGTGAAGATCAAGCCGGTGAGCTTGCTGCGGTCGAGCGGTGCGCTACCTCCGGCGAACGACGAGAGGGGTAGCATGATGGTTTCGCCTTGAGGTTTGGCAGGCAACGCCGCGGCGCTGTTGGCAACACACGGCTCATTGCAAGTGCCACCGCCACTGACGGGCGTCGTTGCCGGGGTCATCGCTGAAACGACCACCGCCCGGTCGCTCTTGATCCAAAACTCGACTCCGGTGAGCGCAGTCGAATCGATGCAGGGGCTCACCCAGAGACCCGCGCCGGCGCCCCAGAAGTCGACGGCCAGCGCGGTGCCCACCACCCTGAAAACGTTGCCACCATTACCTGCGACGACGCCGAGTTGGGGCATGGTCGGGGTCGGCGTCACGGTGCCGGTGTGCGCTTGATCGAAGTACAGGAACCAGCCGCTCGAGGTCATCTGGATGTAGTCGTTGCCTTGAGCGTTCAGCGCCTCCGTGTCGTTGATAGGCGCACCCAGCAGCGTAGCGCCCGGCGTGCAAGCGCCCGAGTTGCCCGCCGCGCCGGCCAGGCCCGGTGAGCCCGCAGTAGGGGAACCCGCAGCACTGTTCGTACCGCCCACGCCGACTCCGCCGGGACTCGGACTGGCGCTGCCTGCCATCGAGCCCGCGTCCCCTTGCCCGCCGGCGCTTGGAGCGCCGCCTTGCGTGCTGCTGCCCGCGCTCGACCCACCGATCGAGGAGCTGCTTGCGCTTCCGCCTGCCGATGAAGGTGCTGGGTCGCGATCGAGTAGCTCGGCCTGCTCCGACACCGCGCAGCCGTTGATAGCGGCGGCACACCAGCAAGCGAGGATTACAGCAGAGCGCGGAGCACCACAGCGCGTGCGCGACATCGTCGTGAGTGCAGCTTGCGTTCGCTGGCAGTCATGAGCAAGCGATTTCATTTCTCGCTTTGCGAACCAAGCATCTCGGAAACAACAAACCAGAACGTGAGCGCATGGCTCGACTGCAATTCGCATGGTCTTTCGAATCGCGTGTGATACGTAGTGAGTGTGATGGTCATGCACATGCGGCGTGTGTGCTCCTGGTTCGTCGTGCTTGGTGCCTGTATGACTCACTCGCGGCTGGCGAGCGCTGAGCTGCTCTACGTGGGCGGCGCAGCGGCAAACGACGAGAATCCTGGAAATGCTGCGGCGCCGTTTGCCTCGTTGGACCGTGCCGCGGCCCAGGCTCAGCCTGGCGACACGATCACGGTTCGTGCGGGCACTTACTCGGCTTTCACCATCTACACCGATGGAACGGCTGGCTCGCGTGTGGTCTTTCAGCGCGATCCAGCCGAAAATTCGAGGCCTGTCATCCGCGGTCGCGTCAACATCGCCGCCAGCTACGTGACACTCCGCGGCTTCGAGGTGACCGGCTCGGATCTGATGGGCATCAACGTCTATGGTGGTTCGCAGCTAGAGCTCGTGGACAACGTCATTCACGACAACCAGCGCGGTGCCATCTACGCTGCCCCTGCGGAGGGCAGGCCGTCGAATGACATCCTGATTCAAGGCAACGTGGCTTACCGCAACTCCCTCGACAATAGCGCACGAGTGATCGGTGGCGGCTGGGCTGGAGCCATCCAAATGCTGGGCGCCAACCGGCTCACTATCATCGAGAATCAGGTGTACGAAAACTGGGGTGAAGGTATTTCGCTGACCGTGACCGACGGTAGCGTGGCTCGACGAAACATCGTGCATGATAACTACGGCGTGGAGGTGTACATGGACCACGCCACGAATTCAGTCGTCGACAGCAACCTGCTGTTCGAGACTGGGAAGTCGGAGTTTTTTCGAAATCTCAACGGGTCCTGGCCTGCGGGTGGCATCCAGATCTCGAATGAGCCCGGCTATGGCAATGTGCCGGCAGCGCGTGGCAACCGCGTCATCAACAACATCGTGATCGGCGGTCGCACTGGATTCTTCTATTGGCGGGCGCCCGAAGACAGCTCGGGCCTCCAGGAAACACTCGTAGCGCACAATACGTTCTACGGCGCCAAAGAGGTGCTCCTGAAAATCGAAGATGGGCCTCACCAAGACGCCCGCTTCGTCAACAATCTTTTCGTCTCCGTTGGCTCGGAAGTCGCTTGGGTCGAGGGAGGCGGCTTGGACTTTCGCAACAACGTCTGGAGCGCGGGGCAGCCGCGCGGCCCTGGCGACCTGATTGCGGACTGTGGGCTGACGCAACCGGGGGGCACTGCTGCAGTCGACTATCGCATCGGCAACATGTCGTCCGCATGTGTTGGCGCAGGTACGGCCCTTGCTGACGTGACCTCGGACTTCTTCGGCGGCTCGCGCATCGGGCGCACCGATGTCGGCGCCCATCAGTTTGGCTCGGTCATCCCTGACCCCGCCACAGCCGGAACGGGGGGAATGTCGGGGCAGAGTGGAAGCGGCGGGAGCCCGAGCGCAGCCGGTGGGAAGACAGGCTCCGTATCGAGCGGAGGCGCGGGCAAGGGTCCCGTCACGGTCGGAAGTGCAGGTATCTCGAACGGTGGGACATCGAGCCTGATCGCCGACGAGCCCCTCGGCCGCACCGTGGCGCCGTCGGGTTGCGCCTGTCGGGCCGCCAGCTCCAACTCCGCGTCCGGTTGGGATCTCGCAGTGACCTTGCTTTCGTTGGGCGTCGCGGCGCGGCGTCGCGGTGGAGAAAAAACGTCGCAACGGTAGCGGTGGCGGGCGGTTCAGCAGGTTTCGCCGCCCTCATGACATTCGACGACCGGCTCCTCACCACCGCCGCAATAGCAGAAGGGGACGTGGCCGTTGGTGCACGCTGCTGGCTGACACGGGACGACGTAGTTGACGCAAACCTCGCCGCCCTGACACACATTGCCAGTGCCGCCGGTGCCTGCTGCTGGCGCACTGCCCGCGGAGCCGCCACTCATCGGGACACCACCCGCGTCATTGCCCGGAGCGCCTGCCTCGGACTCGCCGGCGCCGCCCTGAGGTTCGCTCGAGCTACCGGACTGATTGCGACCAGATGCTCCGGCGGTCGCATTGCCGGCGCGACCACCACTGCCGCCGCTCCCGGCTGCACCGCTCGAGCCCCCAGCGCCGGCGCGTGTTCCGGCCTGATTGCTGTCTGAATCGTCGTCCTGAGTGATCGCCGCTTTCTCTTCGGCGCAGGCGGAAAGGGTGAGAGCGGCGACGAGTATAACACTTAGTTTGGACATGGCTTTGCAAGCGCCCGACGGATGGTGCGCTCGAGGCATCGTCCGCTATCCCGCAGCGCCGAGCCCCTCGCTTGACGACCAGAGCTGCTCGAATCCTAAACAGCCCGGCAGCTTGGGTCGCGGCGTTCCTACGACTCGAGAAGATGGCTGCGTTCCGAGAGAAGACGCGCTCGGTGCGAAGCGAGAGCATGCGTCGGTGGCCATGCAATACACCGAGCTCGCAGGATCGAAGCGTAAGGTCAGCCGCCTGGGGTTCGGAGCCATGGGACTTTGCGGCTGTTTCGGTAAGCTGGAGGAGAAGGAGCTCATCGGCAGCGTCCTTCATAGCCTCGAAAAAGGCGTCAACTTCATCGACACGGCTCGGGGCTATGGCGAGTCCGAGCGCATCTTGGGCAAGGCACTGCGGGAGTGGAAAGGCGAGCGTCCCTTCATCGCAACCAAGGTCGAGTCGCTTGGGTCGGACAACACGCGCTGGGCGCTGCCGCCCGATGTCAACCAGACGTTCCCCCGTGGTCACATCCGGAAAAACGCCGAAGAGTCTCTACGTCTACTTGGCGTACAGCAGCTCGATCTGCTTCAGCTGCATGTCTATTGGCCGAATTGGGGCGTCCAAGGCTATTGGATGGACGAGCTGCAAAGCCTCAAGGAGGAGCGAAAGGTGGCCGCGATCGGCGTTTCGGCGCCCGATCACCGTCACGACGTGGTTCTGCCGCTGGTGCTTTCGGGACTCATCGATTCGGTTCAGACCATCCTCAATATCTTCGACCCGCTCGCGCTCGACTGTCTGATTCCCCTGTGCCGGGCACGCAATGTGGCCGTTATCGCGCGCTGCGTGCTCGACGAAGGTGGGCTTTCCGGCTCGCTCGCCCCCGATACCGTGTTCGAGCCTTCGGACTTCAGGAAGAGCTTCTTCGATTCGGTGCCGCGTGCGCAGTACATCGAGCGCGTGGACGCGCTCAGGGCATTCGTGCCGAGCCAGGCCGCGTCATTGGCGACGCTGGCAATCAAGTTTGCGTTGCATGATCCCGGGGTGACCACGGCCATCTCTTCCATGCACGTGCGCCGCTTTGCCGACGAGAACATCGCGGCGCTTTCCGAGCCGGCGCTGAGCGCGGAAACTTTCGAGGAGCTCCGTCGCAAGCATCGCTGGGTCAGAAACTTCTATGACTCGAAGTATTGGAGCTGAGGCGGCTGCGATGACCGGATCGGAAGCGGTGCTGTGGGCCGAGCTCTTTCCGCACGAGCTCCTGCGTCGCATCGAAGAGTGTCCAATCGTCTACTTGCCGCTCGGCCTCTGCGAGCCGCACGGACATGGGGCTGCGCTCGGCCTCGATACGCTGAAGGCCGAGGGGTTGTGCGTCGGCGCAGCTCGACGGTTCGGCGGCGTCGTCGCCCCCTCGCTCGGCTACCACATCCACGAAACCGGTTACCACGCTCGCTGGCTGAAAGACGCCGTGGGCGACGTCAACCCGCGCATGACGGCGGTGCCGCCGCACGCGCTGCTCTACTTCTTCTTGTATCAGCTGCGGGCCTTTCACAATGCAGGTTTCCGGGCCAGCATCGTCGTGACCGGTCACGCCGGTGGCAACGAGAACGACTTGCGACTCGCCGCGGCTGCGTTCATGCGCTGCTCGCCCATGCGGGTAGTCGCGCTCGCCGACTGGGAGCTCGTGCAAGGCCAGTTCACAGGTGACCACGCAGGTCGCTACGAGTATTCGCAGCTCATGGCGCTTCGTCCGGAGCTCGTCGATCTCGAGCGCCTGACGCGGGTGAGCGGCCCAGGATCGTCCAGCGCTCTGGGGCGCTTCGCCCAGGGAGACGACGCGCATCGAGCCTCGGTCGCCCATGGCGCGCAGATCCTCGAGGCGAGCTGGGCTCGGCTCGGGCAGATCGCGGCCGATTTGAAGCCATCGGCCGGCGCGCCACCAGCGCCTTGGCCATCACTCGGCTATCAGGAGGTCGAAACGGTGTGGAGCGAGCTGCTCAGCCAGAGCGTCCGTTGGACCAGTCTACGATTCGAGAAGAATTCATAGTGGCTCGCGGGGACCAGCACGGTCGCGCTTCGTAAGCTGGCGGCATGCGATGGTTCTGGGCCGGGCTGTTACCGATCCTCGGCTGCGCTTGCACTAGTGGACGTGCGTCGCGTTTCGAGGACCTGCCGGTTGAGTCGCCACCTTCTACGGGCGGTGACAGCCCATCCGGGGGCGGTCAGCTGGCGCAACCTGCGGCGGGGACGAGCACGGGCGGCGCGAGCGCCGGGCAAGCCGCGGCGGGAAGCACGGGCAGCGGCGGTACCCCGGTAGCGGATACAGGCGGCTTCATTCGGCGCAGCGGGCGTAACCTCGTTGTCGACGGTAAGCCTGTCACCTTGCGAGGTATCTCGTTTGGGAACGAGGTGTGGACCAACGACGACATCCCCTGGAACCACCACTCGGAACAGGATTTTACCCGCCTACAGAGTTGGGGCATGAACGTGGTGCGGTTCTATCTGAGCTACGACACTTTTTTGGACGTGGGGCGCCCCGGCGAGCTGAAACAGGAGGCTTGGGACTGGCTCGACACGAACATGGCCTGGGCCAAAGCGCGGGGCATCTACCTAGTGCTCAACGTGCATGTACCGCCGGGCGGCTTTCAGCCGGGGGCCGATGGCAACGCGCTCTGGGATAACCCTGGCAATCAGCAGGCGCTCACCCAGTTCTGGGGAGCCATCGCCGAGCGCTACCGCGACGAGACGATCATCGCCGGCTACGACCTCTTGAACGAGCCCGACGTGTCGAGCGCTCCGAGCCAGTGGCAGAAGCTCGCGGGTGAGCTCGTCGCGGCCATCCGCCAAGTCGACCAGAACCATCTGATTGTCGTCGAGCGTACGAACGCCGTGAACCAGAGCTACACCTGGGACGGCAACATGAACTGGTTCTTGGTCCAGGACGAGAACGTGATGTACACGTTCCACTTCTACGGACCATTCACTTACACGCACCAGGGAGCGGAGTGGGCGGGCCTTGGTGGAAACTACAGCAATTACCCCGACGCAGGCCGGCAGGAGCACGTGGACCGCGGTGGCGGCCAGTTCCCACGCACCAAGCAGTACCTCGACGCAGCGATTCAGCAGTACGTCGAGTTCGGTGTGCGCAACAACGTCCCGCTGCTATTGGGGGAGTTCGGAACGATTGAGGACACTTTTCAGGAGGGTCGTGGCGGCGCGCAATGGGTCGCTGATATGGTCGACATCGCTCGCGCCAAAGACGTGCACTTCATCTATCACACGTATCACGAGGACAACTTCGGCGTGTTCTTGGGTTATGGAACACCCGTCGATCCGAACCGCGCGAACCAGGGCCTTCTCGGCGTGATCTCGAGTGCGTGGAAATGAGCTACAGCGCGCGCTTACGGTACTCGGCCGGCGCCATGCCACATTCACGAGTAAACGCCGCATAGAAACGCGCCAGCGACCCGAATCCGCTTTCTAGCGCGATCGCGAGCACCGTCTTGTCGGTGCTGAGCAGCATGAGCTGAGCGTGCGAAAGGCGCAGGCGGATCAGGTATTGCCAGATCGACATGCCGCATTCTTTACGGAAAGTCGTCATGGCGTAGTTGGGATGCATTCCAACGGCCGCGCCAACGTCCTTGATGGTCAGCTCATCTCGATAGTGATGGGCCAGGTAGGCCGTGATGGCTTCCACCCGCTGCCGGTTCTTGTGATCGGAGAGCTTGACGGCCGTTTTCTGTGTGCGCTGGAACGCGAGGCGTCGCAGTCGGGCTTCGATTTCGAGCTCGACGGTTCGCCCTGCTACCGCGTCGCGCTCGGTGAGGTCGCGCAGCCAGCGACGTGTGAAATCGGCGTCCCACGCCTGGTCTGCCGAATCCATCAACATCTCGCCTGCCAGCACCCGGCGCATGAAAGCGTTACCCAGGTCCCAGCGTAGGAGCGTCACCAGCGGAACCGTGACCCACATGAACTCGGTCGATTCCTCGACCTCGATGATCTGATGTGGAACCGCCGCCCAGAACACGGCCAGAGATTTCGACGGCACTTCGACGAACTTGCCGCCCATGAAGTACCGGACCCGACCGCGGTACACGTAGTTGAGCTCGAGATCGCCATGCGCGTGGCTGATGCGCATGGGCCAGGGCTCACCCATGCCGGCGCCAAAACCAAGGCTCTTGCGTTCGTCTTGGGACGCCGGGCGTAATTTCAAAGCTGGCTCCATCTTAGCTCACTCCTTCCTTTGACCTAGCTTGGGGGCGCACGATGGGCTTCTTGCCCGCACACCATCTGTTTCTCGGAAAGTTAGAAGCGCGTGACCAGGCGGCAATTTGGCTACAAATTACGAGCAGCCGCATGCGCGAGGCACTACCGATCCGAGAAGGGGCTTTGGGCTTCGTGGTCGAGCTGAGTGGCCAGGGCTGTGGTCGTCCCCAGCACTCACACGAAGAGCTCGAGCTCAACTTGGTGACCCGAGGTGAAGGTGTCTACTTGGTCGAAGGCAGGCGTGTCCGGATCACCAAGCACACGCTCCTGACTCTGAAGCCTGAACAGGAGCACCTGCTCATCGACACGTCGAGCGATTTCCACGCATGGGTCGTGGTGGTGCGACCTGGGCTGATGCGCGCGCGTGAGACTCGCGCGGAGTCAGAGTGCATGGTTCTCGACCCTCGTGGTTCACGCTTGCTCGCGGAATTGTGCACCGAGCTAAGCGGTGGATCGATCGAGCTGCTGAACAGTGGCCTTGCCTTCTGCTTGGAGCTCATCGACAAGCTTGCAGCAGAGGCCAAGCGCTCGGAAATCGGCCCGCGCGTACACCCCGCGGTCCAGTCAGCGGCGCGGCGCCTGCAACAGGATCCCGAGCTAGCCCTGGCTCAGTTGGCGCGTTCGGTTCAGATGAGCGAGGGGCGTCTCGGCAGGCTTTTCAAGAGCCAGATGGGTGTTGCGCTCTCGCGTTATCGCAACCGCATTCGGCTCGAACGCGCACGCCAACGTCTCGGCGAGCCTCGAGCCAACGTGCTGCAGATCGCCCTCGAAAGTGGCTTCGGCAGCTACGCACAGTTCTACCGCGTGTTTCGCGAAGAGACGGGTCTCAGCCCCGCCGCCGCCCGTCGTGAGCTCAGGGCGCCGGTGCGCTGATGGGTTGCCCCATACGGGCAACTGGACTCCGCCCGACCAACTTCCGGCTCACTGGATCCAGCGCGCCTTCGGGGGTGTATTGGACGATGTAGGCCTTGCGTTCGCCATTGCTCAAGTTCGGACCGCTCTTGTGAAGAAGAAGCGACGAGAAGGCGAGGACATCGCCGGCCTTTGCCTCGATGGGGACACCGGTGCCGTCACCAGGATCAGCGGCTTTGCCAATCGGGGTGTCGAGGTGTGGTCGCACTCCACCTCGATGGCTGCCGGGAAGCACCCAGAGGCAGCCGTTCTGCACGCTGACGTCTCCCAAAGCCAACCACAGCGTCAAGTACTGCTCGGGCTCGACCGCGGTGTAGCCGTTGTCTTGGTGCCAGGGAAAATCGCGGGGCGTGTCGGGCAGCTTGTAAACGGCCTGGTCCCAGTAAAGGTCCAGATTGGCGCCGAGCAGGGCCACCGCGACCTCGACCAATCGCGGGTGCCTCACGAGCTCGGCCAAATCGGGGTCGCGTTCAGCCAAGTGCTGCGTGAATGATATTTCTCCGGCCCTGCTCACTCCCTCTGCATTCTGCGCGGCGAGCTCACGCTGATGCGCGCGCACATGACGCTCCACTAGCTCCGTCAGGCGCTTCACATCTTCGTATGACAAGAGGCCTTGAAGGAAAATGTAGCCTTCTTGAGTGAAGCCTTGCCTTTGCTCTGCCGAAATCAACTTCGCTGCTCCTCGTCGACAGAAGCAGGATGCACCGTTGTTGCGAACGGGTCATTGCACGAGGCGTCACCAGGTTGCATTCGGAGACCAAAACCTCGCATCATGGCGGCTCATTCGTCAGCATCTCGCGATAGGCGCTGGGCGTTTGGCCCACCGCAGTCGTGAACGCGTCATAAAACCGGCTGGAGGAGCCGAATCCCGCACGGAGCGCCACATCGAGGATCTTCGCATCGGTTTCGATCAGCAGCCGCTGGGCATGAGATACGCGCACCCCGGTCAGGTAGTCGCCGATGCTCATCCCACACGACTTCTTGAAGGCGCGCATGGCGCGATGCGAGGTCGAGCCGACGGCGGTCGCGATGATTTCGATGCTGAGACGCTCGGCGAATCGGCTCCCTATGACGTCGGCGATACGCTCCGAAAGGCGCTCGGCTTGGCTGCTCGGTCGTGACACTTCCAACGCGGGGGCACGATCAACGGTGGCGAGCGCGAAGCGCCGAACGCGCGCCTCCACCTCGAGCCGGACGATTTTCGAGTGCTCGCGAGAATCGAGCGCGCACCAGCCTGCCCATTCGCGCTGCTGTTGCTCGTCGATGCTACCGCGCTCTTCTCGTGGCTCCAGCAGCAACTCACCGCGAAACAGTCGTCGCACGAGCGACTGTGGCAGCCGCCACGCCAGGAACGAGCTCAACGGAATCGTCGTCCAGCTGCATTCTGTGCCCGCATCTGCGGTGACGAGTGCATGGGGCACGCCACCCCAGAACGCCGCCAATCGTCGGCTCGGCACGAGCTGCTGCTTGCCGGCGATGAAGTACTGCATCTCGCCCGAGAGCACGAAGTTGAGCTCGACGTCGGCGTGTTGGTGCGGGCTCGCCATGACCTGGGGCTGACCAGACCAGACCCGGAAGCCGCAGCTCGACTGGGTGAGGGCCTTCGGCGCAAGGGGAGGACACGAGACCGGGGCGACCATTTCAGGATCCGAGAGGAAACGGCCCGTCGCTGCGGAAGACCCGGCGGGTCACGTCCGGCATGTTGAGCGTGATCGAGAAATCCAGATGGATCACCCCAACACTTCTCATGGGCTGCCGACCGTAAACGGACCCAGTCAGGACGCCATCACCGACGCGCAAGCGCAGGACTTCAAGCGACAGGGCCTGCTGCTGATCCGAAACCTCCTGGGCGGAGAAGAGCTGGCCGCGCTTCGCCACGAGACCGCGGAGCTGGTGGAGCGCGCCGTGGCCGAAAGACCGGACGACCCCTGGGTCGAAGACGTCGTCTATCGCCAGCACGAAATCACGGGACGACGCGTCCCCTCCCGCGTCGAGTACGTCGTCGACAAGACCCCGGCGTGTCAGGCGCTGCTCGGCCATCCCTTCATCTTGCGCAGCGTCGAGAAGCTCCAGGGTCGGCATTTCATCCCGACCTGGGACAGCATGGTCTTCAAGCTGGGCGGGCAAGGAGCCGAGATTGCCTGGCACCGAGATGCCGGGCGCGAGCATGTGGGGCAGGCACCCATCTTCAATGTCGACTTCTATTTGGACGAGAGCGACTTGACGAATTGCCTCTGGGCCATTCCAGGCTCGAATCATTGGAGCGACGCCGACGCCGCGGCGCGCATTCGAGCGTTGAGCGAGCCCCAGTTCCACACTCAGGGCGCGACGCCGGTGTGCATGCAGCCCGGAGACGTCCTGCTCCACGACATCTTGCTGATTCACGGCTCGCCCGCCGCCACGTCTCAGCTCCGGCGCGTCATCTACTACGAGTTTCGCCCTGCCGAAACGATCCGGGCTCTCGGACCGCATCGGCCGCACTACATCCCGCTCAAGCAGCAAGTGCTGCTCGAGTGCCTGATACATCGCAGTCGGCAGCCTTACGCGGCGACTGAAGAGCCTTTCGACTACGCCGGCAAGTCGCTGGGGCGGAAGCTGCTCTCCACCCTGCGCATTCCTCATGCCGATTTCATGTAGGTCTCGGGGATGGCTCGGCATCCCTAACCGAGCTCCTCGTAGTCGAAGTAGTCGAAATGTGCCCAACGAGCCTGGCGCTCGAGGTCGTGGGCGCAGATTCCGACGAATGCGCCCGTGAACCCGAACTTGTCTCGGTACTCATCGGAGAGTCGGGTCGCATCCAGCTCGCCCCCGATCGGCGTAAAGCTCAGCCCGTCGACCGAGAAGCTAAAGCGTAGAAACCGATGATCGAGGTCGGCTCGCAAATGAACGGGGCCGTCGCTCGAGATTGGCTCGGCTGTACCCACTGAGAGCAAACGCCCACCGTCCAGCTCGAGTAGCTCGACAATACGACGCCCTTGCTCGTCGGCTCCGACATGAAGGTAGAAGCTGTCGGCCGTGTCGTAAATGCAGACCAAACCCGCCATGTGCTGTCGAGTCGAGGCCGCGAAGTCAACGCAAGTCTGAGCTCGGACGTGTAGGGATTGCAGGCGTCTGGCAACCAGGCTCTGCTCGAAGCGCGAGCTGAGGAAGACCCGTCCTTTCAAGCTCAAGTGAGACGAGCGCTGCGAAAGGCTGAGCCACGATTCGTCCGGCCACTCGCGAAGCGTGTTCCAAGCAGATGCCAGTGCGGGCGTGTCGAAATGGTCACGCACCTTCGGTAGCGGAAAGGGCTGGCTCGGCAGGGTCGGGGCGATGACCTCGAGAGCAGCGCGGCGAGTACCATCCGGGGTCCTCAGCCACCCATCTGGCCCCCACTCCACACGGGAAAGCACTGTCTCTCGTCCAAGGATGGAACGTCGCTCGGGTTGAACGGGGCGGCTCGCTAGATGCGCGACGAACCACTCGCCGTTTTGCGTCTCGACGAGTGAGCCATGACCAACCCGCTGCAGGGTTGCCGTCGGGTCCCCGATGGCAGTCAGCAGCGGATCTCGTGGATCGAGCTCGTAAGGCCCTTCGAGCCGCTCGGCGCGCGCGACGCTGACCGCGTGCTCCCAGCCCGTCCCTCCGCTGGCCAGCATCAAATAGAAGTACTTGCCGTGCCGATAAACGTGCGGACCTTCGACGTCGCGCAGGCGGCTGCCATCGAAGATCTTGATGGGCTCACCTATCAGTTGGCGCTGCTCCGGCGAGTATTCCTGAAGCAGAATTCCCGCCATTGCTGCGTCGGGGCGTCGGAAGTCCAGGGCGTGGCTCACGAGCCACTTGCGGCCGTCCTCCGCGTGATAGAGCGACGGGTCCCAGCCGCTCGTGCAAAGAAATATCGGATCCGACCAGGGACCCTCGATGCCCGGCGCCGTGACCAAGTAGTTGGCAACCGAAACCAATGGCCACTGCCGAGCGCGCACGACAGGATAAACCAGGTAGAATTGTGAGCCGTCATGGCTCAAGGCGGGCGCCCACACGCCCGCGGAGTCCGGGACACCAGCCAAGCTGAGCTGCGCAGGACGAGTGAGCGCGTGGCCCACCAGGTGCCAGTGCACCAGATCCCTCGAATGGTGGATCTGCACGCCCGGGAGCCACTCGAACGTCGACGTCGCGATGTAGTAATCTTCACCAACCCGCACGATCGACGGGTCGGGATGGCTGCCGCAGAGGATTGGGTTCTTGATGAGCGGCACGGTTTCCGCCGCGGCTTGGCTTTTTAGCGCGTGAACCACGCCAGATTATCGACCCAAAGGTCGAAGCTGTCACCGAGCGGAAGCTTCAGCTCGACGCGCATCAAGCGCTGCACGTCCGGGCGTCCGCCAGGGCTCTGGGCTCCCCACGTGTCCTGCTTGAACTCGCTGAAATCCAACGTGTAGAAGTGCCACGCCCCGCTGGTGCTGAGCACGCGCTCGCTGTGGCCCCCGTTGTAGCAACCGGTGCCGGGCGCCGGTATGGCGGATGCAGTGGCCTCCACGCACCGGCGCTGGTCTTGCTCTGCCACGGGATAGGTGTGCGTGTCGTAGAGCATGACCTGCAGCTTCTGAGCGCCCGAACCACCCTTGGCCCAGAAACTGACACCGCTGAACGCCGACACGTCAATGGCGTCCGCCGCTCCCGCCCCCGCCGACCAGCCGAAGTTCGGCCCGTAGGTGACGTACCCGCCACCCTGCAAGTGCACTGCGTTGCCGCTGCGGCACCCCGCGGTCTCGGGCGTGGCCACCGCCTCCGCTGGCGCGCCAGGGTCGGGCCCTACCTGCCCCGGCTGTGGGTACTTCCCGCAGCCGGTCAAATCGCAGACGGTACCGGAGGGATCGTCGGGGTTGGCGTAGAAAGTGAAGCTCGACTGCTGCACTCCATCGAAGTCGTTGATCAGCTCGAGCTGGACCGCTGACTCGGTCGCGCACGTGCTCAGCGTGTCGCGTGTGTCTGCCGGCAAATCGCTCAGCACCGAATCAACGGCGCACCCGTTAGCCTGCAGGCACAGCGCGACCAATGCGTAGCACCTCATGGCGGTGCCCATCAGTAGAAGGCGACGTTGCCGATCCAGAGGTCGAACGTCTGCATCGGCAGGTTGAACGAGATGCCATGGAGCTTGTCCGGATGGAACATGCCATCTTCCGACTTGTTACCGAAGCCCTGCTGCTTGAGCATGCTGAACGGCACCTTGTAGAGCTTCCAGCTCGAGGTCGCCGAGATCTTGGCGTAGAAGCCATCGAAGCAAGCAGTGGACATGGCGACACCCGGCGTTGCTGTTTCGTCGCAGAGACCAGCGGCCGGCGAGCTCGTGTCATCGTTCAACGTGATGCCGATTTGCGGATTACCCGTCGCGCTACCCTTGCGCGCCCAGAACTGCACGCCGGTGTACATCGACACGTCTTGTGGCATGCCTTCGAAGGTTCCAGGCGTCGTCGACGAGGGATACACATGATCCTTGCTCAGGCTCGGGCCATAGGTCGTGAACCCTCCGCCGCTGACGTGCATGGCGTAGGCAGCGGAGCCGCCGCAGAGGCCGCCCGCCGGGCACACGATCTCTTCGGGCACGAGGTTCACGCCAGCCTCGGGCGTGGTCATGCCCATCGCGTCGTCGGCATTGGCGAACAGGTAGAAGCCTTGGTCAGAGCCGAAGTCAGCAAACGGCAACAGGCCCGCGGCCGAGCTGGCCATGCAATCATCCGGCGTCGGCGCGCAGGCATCGCCGCCAGCAACAGGTGCCGAGCCACCTTCGCCCGTGCCACCCGTGCTCGAGCCGCCCGCCGCTCCCGTCGAGCCACTTTGACCCGTGCTGCCCGAAAGGCCGTTGCTGCCACTCGTATTCGCACTGCCGCTGCTCCCTACGGGCTTCTTCGGCGGGTCATCCTCTTCTGCAGGGCCCCCACAGGCGCTGAGCAGCCCACTCAGGCAAAGCAAACCTAAAACACCACTACCAGCTCGAGCAATCATGACTCGCCTTTCCACCGACTCGCTTCGCGATTTCGGCACCGTCTACGACTCGATTGAGTGAGCCGCTTCAGTCGCGATTCAAGCACGGTGAACGCGGCCCGCGCTTCAAGCGCCGCAGCTATTGCTTCTCGAAAACTACGTCCTGGTCCTGTCCCGACGCGCGCGGCGCACGAGCAGCGCATTAGCGCCATTCGACATCTCATGGTGCTTGAGCGTCATGCGCAGTACTCTCTTACGCTCGGGTCGAAGCTGATTGAGCAATGGATATCGAGGGGCTGCCGATTTGCTGCCCGATTCGCAGCAGGCTGCCGTACGTCGCTCGGTGCCGCTGTTCGTCTGTCGCCACGTAGCGGGCTCGGGACACCGAGAGCGCTAGGCGCGTGCACGAAGCTTGCGAAACGGGGCCGTCGAAAGAGCTAGCTGAAAGCAAGGCGACGGCTCCTTTACACGGAGCTTGCGGCGCAAGCGCCGGCGAAGGCGTGGCTCCTTGCTTCGGGGGTCTCGGGGCGGGCGAGGCTTGGGGGCCTCGCAGTCTCCGCCCCGAGACCTCGGCGCCGGCGCCGACGTTGCGGCGCAAGCGTCGCAAGAAAAGCGCGGTACGACGCGATTTCGCTGGACAGTTTTCGCGAGAGCGACGCGCGCAGCGGCGCTGCTTGCTCCAGAAGCACTGCGTAGCAGGCCGTAAAGGCTCGTGGTCGCGCCCGCGAGCAGCCGCGCACTTCAAAACGCGTCCGAGCCACCGAAAGCGCGCGAGCGCGGCGCCTGCGAGCTTCAAAATCAGCGTGCTACAAGCTCAGTGAGCGCACCACCGCGCGGGAGGACAACATGATGCAGAGTGCCGCATGCAGGGACAGTGCAGCGCAGGAAATGGCCCACGTGGGCATCCGGCTTGATGAAGTGATGGGTGGCAATCGGCATCCGAGCCACCCGAACACGGGCCGCGACTGGCAACGGGCGCACGAGGAGCTGCGGCGCCTGGCCCGCTCTCGCGCTGGGCTCGATTTCGAAGAAGGCCAGTGGCTCTTGGCCGCTTGGCGCGGCGGCGTACACGTCCGGCTCGGTTACGGCTCGTACCGCGAGTACGTCGAGCGGCTCTTCGGCTACGGCAGTCGGCTGGTGCAAGACAAGCTGCGGGTCGCCGAAGCGCTCGAGGGCCTGCCGGTGCTGGCTCGGGCGCTCCAAGACGGACAGGCGTGCTGGTCGGTGCTGCGTGAGCTGACGCGGGTGGCGACGCCCGAGACGGAGGCCGAATGGCTCGCGGCCGCTGCCGGCCGGACGGTGCGCGAGGTGGAGCAGCTGGTGTCGGGCCATGGGCCCGGCAGTCGCCCCGGCGATCCGTGCGATGCGGCACTGCGCCGCCACGTGCTGCGCTTCGAGGTATCCGGGGAAGTGCTGGCGAGCGTGCGCGAAGCGCTATCCAAGCTTCGGCGCGATGCCGGCGAGCCGCTCGACGACGACGCGGCCTTGCTCTTGATGACCCGCGCGGTGCTGGAGGGGCCGTCCGACTCAGGCAAGTCGAGCTACCAACTGGCGCTGACCGTGTGCAAGCACTGCCGGCGCGGCACCGTGCAGGGAAGCGGCGAGCCCGTCCAGGTCGAGCCCGAGGTCGTCGAGATGGCGGCCTGCGATGCGCAGCAACTTGGTCGGGTCGGCCAGGCGCCGGTCGACGCCCACGCGGGCGTCCATGCGGCCCACTTGCCGCGCGCGACCCAGACCATCCCTCCGGCCGTCCGACGGCACGTGCTGCGACGCGACCATGGGCGCTGCGTGGTGCCGGGCTGCCGGCACGCGACCTACGTCGACCTGCATCACCTGGTAGCGCGCGCCGAAGGCGGCCAGCACGACCCGGACCTGCTGGTCACGCTCTGCGGCGCCCACCACCGCGCACTGCATCGCGGGGCGCTGATCATCGAAGGCGCGGTCAGCCAGGGCCTGACTTTCCGGCACGCCGACGGCAGCGCCTACGGCGGGTTACTCGCGGTCCCCCGCGCCGACGCGACGGCCCAGGCCTTTCAGGCGCTCTGTCACCAAGGTTTCCGCGAAACTGAAGTCCGGCGCGCGCTCGCCGAGCTCACGCTGCCGTCCGGCACCGAGCCCAGCGTCGAAGCGCTGATCCGACAAGGCTTGCTCCGGCTCACCGAGCGCCATGTTCGAGCGCGTGGATGACATGGCAGCCTGCCGCCTCGAGCGCGGAGTCTCACCACCACATGCTGGTCACGAACGCGATCAGGTCCTCGTCGCGCGGTGGTAGCTGGGTAAACGGGTCGACCACGCCGCGCCCATTGAAGAAGTGCGAGTATTGAAGCCAGACGCGCTCGTGAGCGATCCACTCGGTCTTGGCGATGAGGCGGGCGGTCGTGATGTTCTTTCCGAGCGCCGTCAGCTCGAGATCAGGCGCGATGTAGTCGTAGCGACCCTGCACGCCCAACCACGACACCGGCGTGTACGTCGCCTCGCCGCCAGCCTTGAGTCGATTCACGCCATCGTAGGCTGGATCGACGCTCTCGGTGCGTGCGAACAGGCCGTACAAGCTGACAGCGAGGTCCGGACCCTCACCCCAGAACGGTGCAGGATGTCGGATCAGCTTCCCAATGCTGAGATCATACTGCAGACCAACAGCTGTGATTGAGCCGTTGCCGCGCGACGCTGGCCCCAGATAGAAGCGGGCCAGACCCGAGCCGCCACCGGCGTTCAAGACGTTGATCACGTTGCCGACTGTCAATGAATCGGTGAGCTTCGTGTGATTGAGCCCCAAGTAGAGGTGGCCGAGGTGCTCGCCTTGAAGGCGGGCCTCGACACCGTAGACGTCGATGTAACCGGTGGGTTGGGCACGCGCGGGTAGTGACGGCTCGGGATCTTGCTGGACTGCTGGCAGCGGGGGGGTTCGGTCATCCGCGCTCCAGGCGTGGAGCCAGTGCGCAGTGACGTGCAGCTTGCTCACGCCGACACCCAGATGCAGGTGGTGAACGAAGCTGCTGCCTGCGTTGCAGTCCGCCCAGCCGTAGGCGGGACCCACGAGATTGGCGTTGGCGTCGCGTTGCGCGTCCGTCAGGGCCGTGTTGGTCGTTGGGCACAGTGTGGCGCTGGCGCTCGTGCCCTGCCCGCTTGCGGGCGTCGACCCCGTGTAAGCATTGTTACGGATCGAGTCCGGCGCGAGATCGAGGTGGCCCTGAAAGCCCTGCTCGAGCTGAAGCTGCACCGCATCGCCTCGATACTCGGCCGTGATGGTCTCGCCGATGCCGTTCGTGGAAGCCATGACCGGCGTCTCGTAGCGGCCGTTGTCGTAAACGGCCATGTGCCCGTACGTGTTGCCGAAGGCGCCTGCATGCGCCACGAAACGGAAGCGCCCGACCTGCGGTGGATCCAGAGTCAGGAAGGCGCGGTTGATGCCCATCTGGCCGGCAACGTTGTTCCACGGTGAGGCGCCGCTGATGGTGTACGCGGCGACGATGACCGTGCCGGTGATGCGCTCGTTACCGTACGAGAAGTTCAGCTGCACCCAGGGAGCCGGTACCACGTTCGAAAACGCGAACGAGCCCCAGGTGTCCGCAGTTTGAGCAGGCGTGTGCAGCGCAATGCTGCTCTGACCGGGGGCCGGATCTTCCACCTTGCCAAGGCCTACGGTGAGTGGTGCGGACAAGTAGCCGTGAAAGCGGAACCGCCAACCGGGTTCCATGGCGACTCCCAAGTCCGAGGCGCCTGCGCCGAGAGCAACGCCGCCCTGAAGCCGCGGTGCGCCAGGATTCAGGCCGAGCTGACGGGGCCGCTCGCGGCCTACGGTATCAGTGACGGGCGCCTCCACCGACGGGTCAGCGGGAACGCTCGGCGGCTCGACCGTCGCAGCGGTCGTCGGATCCTGGGGAGCGTCGGCAGCAGGCGCGGGCGCCGGGGCGGTAGGCTCCGGTTGCGGCAGATCTGGCGGTGGGGGCACTTCCTGAGCGTGCGCACGACTAGCCACGGCTATGCACGCAACCGTTAGCGCGGCGGCGCCGCGCGATCCGATTTGCATGAGCACACACTACTTGTCGACTTCGACTCGGTCTTCTCGCTGCGTAGAGCATCCTTTCTCGGATACCTTCGATACGTCGCTGCGTTTTCAGCCTTTCACTGCACCCGACGTGAGCCCTCCAATGAACTCACGCTGAAGCGCGAAGAACAATATCGCTGGTGGAACGATCGCGAGTAGCGTGCCGGCCAGGAACACTCCCATCTGGTTCGTGAACTCTTCGATGTACAGATTGAGCACGATCGGCAGCGTCAGTTTGTGCCGGCTCTGCAGCAGAATATTGGGGAAAAGGTAGGCATTCCACGCACCGAGGAACGTGACTAGACAGAAGGCCGCGCTCACGGGTCGTACGAGCGGGACCACGAGCGACCAGTAGATGCGCAGCTCACCAGCACCATCAACGCGACCTGCGTCGAGCAACTCATCCGGCACTGACATGAAGGCTTGGCGGAAAAGGAACACGCCGTAGGCGCTGATGGCCCCGGGCACGATCAGCCCCCAATAGCTGTCCACCAGCTGCAGCCGGCACATCAAGGCGTAAACGGGCGCGACCAGGACCATCCCCGGAATCATCATCGAGCCGAGCACGAACAGCATGACCATGGCCTTGCCCCGAAACTCGTACTTGGCGAGGGCGTAACCGGTGAGCGATGAGAAGAAAAGCTGCACGACCGTGGTCGTGGTCGCCAGGAAGACCGAGTTAGCCAGGTATTGCCAAAAGTAGACGGTACCTTGCAGCGTCGACTCACCGCGAAACAAGCGGCGGAAGTTGTTCAGGTTCACCGTCTCGTGCGACAGCTCGCCAAGCGGCGGAAAGAACAGGTACTCGTTCAAGACCGAGCTGTCCTTGAAGGCCGCTGCGAGCAGCCAGGCAAAAGGAGAGAGCACGACCAGTGCGGCCGCCACCAAAACCACGAGACGCAGATAGACGAGCGAGAGCCGCGGGCGCCGCGGGTCGACCAGCAGCAGCGCCACGAAAAGGACGACGATGGTCAGCAGTGCGGCGTGCAGAGCATTCATGTCACTGCTCCGAGGCCAGGTTACCCAGGCGGATCTGGACCTGGCTGATGGCAAAGATGATGACCGCCACGACCCAGCCCACCGCGGCCCCCAAACCCAAGTCCCCTTGGTTGAAGGCCACGTCATTGAGGTACACCATCAACGTGACCCCGGAGTTGTCGGGTCCAAATCCATTCGAAGACGAGAGGAGTGAGAGCGGCAGCTCGAACAGTTGATAGGAGCCAATCAAGCTCATGATGATCACGAACAGCATCACGTGACGCATGCTGGGCAGGGTCACATGCCAAAACACCTGAGCCGAGCTCGCCCCGTCCATGCGCGCGGCCTCTTCCAAGCTCTTGTCCACTCCCTGAAGCGCAGCCAAGAAGTAGATCATGTTGAACCCGACGTACATCCACAGCGAGGTCAGGATGATGGCGGGCATGACCAGGAGCGGGTTGGAGAGCCAGCGCTCCTCCAGACCCCAGCGCAACAGCTCGTGGGTAAAGCGATTGAAGAGCCCGTAGCGTGGGGCGAACAGGACGGCGAACAGGATGCCAACGAAGATCTGACCGACCAGGTTGGGCGAGAACAGGATCAGCCGAAAGACGCCCTTGATCCGATCCTTGCCCTTGTTGAGCAGCAGCGCGAGGCCCATCGAGAGCGGGAGCTGCAGAAACAATGAAAAGAAGGCGAAGATGCTGGTGTTCTTGAAAGCAGTTCGAAAGGTGGCGTCCTGAAGCAAGAACGAGAAGTTGTCGAAGCCGACGAAGGTGCGGCTCTTCGGACCGTTCGTCTGATAGAACGCGAGCACGGCTGCGGAGAGCAGCGGATAGACGAAGAACACCGCCGTGAGCACGAAATACGGCGTGAGGAGAAAGTACGGAGTGCGCGTACCAGCCTTCAGCATCAGTCCCGCCTGGCCAGCTGATTGCGGCCGACGACTACTTCGGCCTCGCGCTGTGCATCCGACAGAAGCTCGAGGATCCGTTCGCGTAGCCCGGTATGGCCGTGAGCTTTGAAGTGCTGCACCGCCCGCCCGAAAGCCTCGTCGAGCTTGATCTCAACGACCGAACGGTAGGGGGATGAGTACACGGGAGGCGTTTCGCGCGCCAGCGCCGCCAGGAGCGAACCGATGGGCTGGTTCGAATAAAACGAGCTCGGTTCGAGAAACTCTGGAAGGTCCCAGGCGTCCTTGAAAGGCGGGATGATGCCCGTATCCAGAAAGCGTTTTCCGAGCTCGGGTTTGTCGAGATAGAGGAACTTGGCAAGCTCCCAAGCCAGCTCCTGGCGCTTGGAGCTCTTGGCGATGGCCAACCCGGAGCCGCCCCACACGCTGGTGCGGCGGCCACCCGGCGACCACGCCGGCAGCGGCATCACGGCCAGCTTGCCACGCAGCTTGGGCACATCCATCTCGAACAAGTGCGTTCGCCAGTCTGGGGTCAGGTAGAAGAGCGCCGAGCCGTCGAGCAGAGCCTTCGAGAGCGTTTGTCCCCAACCGAACTCGAACGCGATGCGCTCGGGCCCAAACGTCTGTTCGATGTACCACTCGATGGTGCTGGCGATCTCGGGCGAGCTCAGCTCGAATCGCCCTTCCTCGTCGATGAGCGAGCCGGTGCGCTGCAGGAGCAGGGTGCGCAGTCCCCAGGAACCGCTCATCGGCAGATCGAGCGCGTAGCGATCGGGCACGCCGTCTCCGGTCAAGTCCTTCGTGACCTTGCGACCCATCGCCACGAAGTCGGCCCAGGTTTCGAGCTTTGCGACATCGATACCGAGTTGCTCGACCAGATCTCGTCGATACGTGAGCACGACTGGATGCACGTCGTGAGGTAAGGCGAAGACCCGTTTTCGTGTCGACCAGAGACTGAACCGCGACTCGACCAGCTTGTCGCGCAGCTTCTCGCGGTCGATGCGTTCGGTCAGATCGACGAAGCCCACGTCCTCTAGCGGGCCCCGTGTGTAGAACCCCATCGAGTCCTCGGAAAGCTCGAGCAGATCCGGAACTTCGGCACCGGCGAGCAACGCGTTCTGCAGGCGCCCGCGGAGTGCCTGCCAAGTCACCAGTTGGATCTCGACATCGACGCCGTGCTTGGCCTCGAAGGCTGGAATGACTCGCTCGTACGCAGCGTGCTGCGCGGGTGCGAACGTTGCCATCAGTAGATCAGGGCGCGCCACATTGACGCGCAGCTCGCTCACCAGCACCACGAGCCCGCTCAGCACCGAGCTGACTAACAGCCAGAACGGTGCGCGGCCGAACGGAAACTGGAGGCGGGGCATGGTGGGTCCTTCGCCAACGCTCAGCCACCAAGCTGAACGCGAGCTAACGTACGATTTCGTAGTGGGCGGCCTTGTACTTGGCCAAGAGCTCGAAACGCAGCGCATCGCCCGAGACGTCTGCCGGCACTTCTCCCCGCCGCTTCCCCGACATGCTGAGGAAGTAGACCTTGGGCGCCCCCGCTTTCTTCATACCCTTGAGGGTGACGCTGCCCAGCATCGGTTCGACCAGGATGGGACTCTTGCCACCCTTGCGAAAGCTCGCACCGTTTGCCGAAAGCTCCATGTCGGTGTTGATGGTGTTCCCCACTGCCGTGATGAGAATTCGTTTCGAGTCCGAGAGCGCGGCGCCATCGAGAGACGTTGCCACGACGGTGACGAATGCATTCTTGAGCGATGCAGTCAGGTTCGAGAGCGCCACGGGCTGCTGGTCGAAGAAGCCGACCGCAGCTTGACTCCGCGGGGTGTCGACCGTGAACGTCCCTTGCTTCCAGTCGGTGATGAGCTCCCCCGTCACCGAACGCGCAGAGCTTCCGGAAACGTACTTGGCGAGCAGATCGCCGAAGCCGGGGTCGACGGCCTTGTCACCGGTGAACGCCATGCCGCTCTTGGTCACGAATGGCAAACCGATCGGCAGCTTGACGCGTGCTGCCGGGTCGAAAACCTCGGTATGTGAAAGGGATCGGTACGCATCTTGGGGCGCTTCTTTGACGTCCCGGCGCAGCACCATAGCGGCGGTGGCAGGCCAGAGCGCGAGGGTGCTGGCTTGAAAAGCGAGCTCGAAAACGTTGTCGAGCTTCGCCTTGCTCTGGTCTTGTTCCGAAATCGGGTTGCCGCCGAGCCCGTACTGGAGCGCGCTCCAGTTATGGAGGCCGCTGTAGCCCGCCATCATGAGCTGAGCGTCGTTCCGCCAGAGCGGATGGCAGGAGTTCCACTCGCTAATGAGGTGCGGCATCCCCTTGACCCGCCGCGCCGCGATGCGAGCGATCAGACTGTCGGGCTCCCGGATGGTGGGTTTGGGCTCGAACGTCGTCCCTGCCTTGTATTGGTAACCGACGCTCGGGTGCGCCCAGTAGACGTGGGTGTCGTTCCAGTCCGTCGTGGCATTGACATACTGATGGATCGGCACGTCGAGCCAATGATTGGTGTGGGTGACGAGGCCTTTGTAGCCGGCGCCACGGATCACCGCGAGCATCCGCTTCTGGTACTTGCTCTCGAGGTCGTAGAAGAAGCGGTAGTTGTCCTGGACTCGCTGAGGCGTGTACTTCAAGTACTCCTTGCTGCGATCGCTGAAGTCCATGATCGGCTGAACGGTGCCGCTCGTCGGATCCTCGTTGCCTTGTAGGCCGAGCCGACCCTTGTCTTCCGCTTTGGCGGCCCAGCGCCCTTCGAGCGTTGGGCGATCACCGATACGCGTCTTGAGCCATTCATTGAAGAGCTGGCCGAGCAGCTTTCGGTGATAGGGGCTTTTGAGCTCGCCCTGACCCCAATCACCGAGAAAGAACACGGTCGATTCGTTGTTGATGGCGGCCATGACCAGTGCCGGGTCGTCCGCGTAGCGCTTGCCGGTGTACTTGTTGGTGTGCGACAGGAGCTGCCGAATCATGCGCTCCTGATTCTTGATGGCCTGCTCGTCGAACTCGCCGACCATCTTGTAGCCGGGCTGCACCTGGTCGGCGTCGCGAATGCCGTCCGCAGCAAACGGTTTGCGCTGCGCGATGAAGTCGAGGTTCTGATAGATGCCCCGCTTCTGCAGCTGAGCGATCAGGTAGTCCATGCGGTCCAGGTACTCCGGATCGAGCTCCTGAGTATTTTGGTCGCCTTGGAAGATGTTGTGACCTGTGGACCACGCTGCGTCCATCAAGTGGTGCCGGGTCAGGTTGATTCCGAGCTGCGCGCAGAGCTCTGCAATGAAGTCCGCCTGCTCGTGGGTAGGTGCGTTCATCAGGTCGGTGATGCTGGTGCCCCAGAGCTTGATCCTCGTGCCATCGGCGAACACGAAGTCTTCACCTTTGCGCGTCAGGCGGCCGTGCTTGCCCGCCGGCGCATCGAGTAGGCCGCCCATATCGAGCGCGGTACCCCGGCGCTCGGCGACTTTGATGCCCTCGTAGGCAAACCAGTCCCGGGTATCGAAACGGATGGCGGGCGCCGGCGGCAGAAAAGGTCCTTCGCTCGCAACGGTCACACCCGCCAGCATGAGGTACGCCCCATCGCCGGGCGTGCTTGCAACGATGGACTCGATCGCCGTGTCTGGCTTGGGGTTGGTCCACGCGAAGAGGGTGAGACCTACTTCTCGTTCCGGGTTCTTGCCGGTCCAGGCCGTGCGTGCATACGGCGAGGCGTCAGGCGTCCAGAAGTCGAAAATCTCTTTGCCATCCCGGAGGCCGATGGTCTCGTGGCTACCGTCGGCATAGTTGACCGTGTAGCTGCCGTGTTTGAGATCGTGCCAGGCGCTGGCATGAAGGAAGTAGACCGCCCTGCCCTTCGCACCCACTGGGATTTTGGCGCTCGTCGGAAATTGCTGCGCGTCTTTGCCGCGCAGCACCAGGACCTGTTTGCTCGGCGTCGCAGAAATCTCGAACGGCACACCCAAGAACTTCTGGCGGCCGACCGGGAAGCCATAAACGCTGTTGGGGCCCTGGTCAGTCCAGCCCCCTTTGCCATCATTGGCCGTGTCGTCTTGAAAGCTGCGGTTCGCTGCGGTTTCGAGCGACACCGGTCGATAGTCGATCGCGCGCTTTTCGATTTCAGCCAGAGCCAGCTCCTGCGCCGGTGATGAGCCGCTGCTGATCGGCCAGGGAAACTGAGCCTGCTTGGCGGGATCGACCAAGAGCTGGATGTCGTCAACGTAAAGGTTGAACGCCGATGCCGGCTCTACCGGCGCAAACTGAAGCTGCCGCGTATCCGAAAACTCACGCTCGATCTTCTTGCCCCACGACGGTTGCTCGAGCTCGTCGAACGGGATGACCACCTGCTTCCAGGTGGGGCCGGCGACGAACTCCATTTCGAACTGCGCGAAATCGGTCGCCTTAGCCTTGTCGACCTTGAGCTTGTAACGCTTGCCGTCGCCCTTGACCCAGAACGAAACCGCTCGCACCGACCTCAGATCCACCGGCGTGTAGTCGTTCTTCCAGTTGAGTGACACGACCGCCCAGGGCCAGGGCGCGCGATTTTCACCCAAGGCGCCATGGAAGCGCCCGGCACTGCCCTTGGTTACGGCGCCATCCTTCACCAGCTCGAAACTGGCGCGAGTCCCGAGCCCACCCTTGTCCACGTCGGTCCCCCAAGCGGTGCCGGTGGCGGCCGCCTCCTCCTCGAACGTGTCGAGCGCGAAAGCCAGGCCCTTGATGTCGGACACGTCCAAGTCCTCGGCGCTCTTGCTGCCGCTCCCGGAAGCCGCGATGCAGGCTCCGAGTGAGCATCCGAGCACGGTCAATGACCAGAGGGTGTTGAGCTTCATGGTGGGACCCGTCACGCGGAAGCTATGTGACGGATTCAGCCTGTTCTTCACGACCGCACGAAAAGAGTTCTCGGATAGTACAAGAGCCCATCCTTCCTGGCACCGCAGGCCGCTACTTCGTTCGTGAATGCAATAAGCATCGAACCGAGCGCGAGAAGATCACTGCTGGCAGCATGGGTCATGTTGCGAATGGCCAGGGCGACCTCACGTCGATGGCTCAGGAGCGACTCCATGTCAACGAAGTCCATGCTCGTTGTGGCGCTCGCCACGACCTACACACTCGTCGGGTGCTCGGCTGGCGGCGGCGGTGGCCCGTCGCCTGTGGGTGGCGGCGCTCGCAGCAACTCGGGTGGCGCGCCCTCTCTGGGCGGAGCTCTAAACCTCTCCGGCGAAATGGGGTTCGGCGGTTTGGGGCTGGGCGGGGGCGCCGAGCCCACTTTGATCTGGCAGTACGGCGGAGCGTTCAAGGATCCGAGCTTACCCGATGAAGTGAGGGATCTCTTTGAGGGTGCCGCCAGCAGCAGTCAAACCATCGTGTACCCGTTCGATGCCTCGATGCATCCGATGAACCTGGGTGACATCACGTTCCAGTGGTCGCGCAGCAGCGAGGCGATCTCGATCTTTCGCATCGACGCGGCAGGCACCTCGCAAACCTGGAGCTTCTATGTGCCGTGCCAACCGGCCGGAAAGAACCCGAGCGAGTGCACCTACCAGATGCCAGCCGCTGAATGGCTCGATCTGGGCGACCGCAACCGGGGCTCTTCACTCACGTTCAGCGTGAGCGGGAGCGACGGCAAACATGGACCTGTGGAAACCAGCGCGCCGATCCAGCTCAGCTTCTCCCCCGATCCGGTGCTGGGGGGCATCTACTACTGGTCGACGGCGCTCCACGCCATCAAACGCGCGAACTTCGGGTCGCAGAAGGCGGTGCCGTTCATTTCGCCAGCCTCGGCTCAAACTGAGTTCGGCTGCGTGGCGTGCCACAGCGTCAGTCGAGACGGCAGCACGATCGCGTTTGCCGTGACGGACATCAGCGACGAAGGCGTCTTCCTGGCGCACGCCATCCAGACCGCTGCGACCGACGCACCCGACGAGCCCTACGTCCGTCCCACGCGCGGCACGTCGCCACCGGGCGCCTACTATCCGCGCACGCCGAACGCGGTCGAACCCCAGGATCAGTTCGGGGACAACGTGGCCCTGAGCCCGGATGGCAGCGTCGCCTTCGTGAACGGTGCCATCTTCCAGGAACCACCCAACGAAAAGTACGCCGAGCTCCGCGACACGAAGACAGGAGAGCGCATTGCCGTCTATCCGGCGTGGGACCCGCTGTTCGAAGGCAACCTGCCGATCCACCCCGAGTGGTCTCCGGATGGCAGCTCCATCGCGGTGACCTTGGCGGAGAAGTACGGGGGCTGCCAGTGGACCTTCTTCAGCTGCAAGAGCAGCATCGCGATTCTGCCCTACGACAAGGCGGCGCGAACCCTGGGCAAGGCGGTCCGCATCACGCAACCCGCGGATGGGTTGATGGACTTTTATCCCACCTGGTCTCCCGACGGTCGGTACCTGGCGTTCGTGAGCGCGCCCATGCCGCCCATGAAGGCAGAGGGCGCCACGGATGTGGCCATCGGCTCTTCTAGCGGCAATCAACGCGGCGTGTTGCGCCTGGTCGAGGTGGCGGGGGCCCCTCACACTTGCCCGAGCGCCAATTGTTTCGAGCTCACGCGCGGGACGACCTACACACTCGACCAAGCCATGGGTGTCGGGGAAGTAGCCGGCTCTACCTGGCCGAAGTTCACTCCCTTCGCGCAAGGTCCCGACCATCACCTCATGTTCATCAGCTTCACTTCGCGTGCTGCCTACGGTTACTTGGGTGCGCAAGCAGAGGACGCCGGAGCCTCAGCAACTCAGTTGTGGATGTTCGCCGTCGACCTGACGAAGCTCGGCCAGAGCGACGCTTCGTCCGCGCCGATCTGGCTACCGTACCAGGACCTAGCCGACGGTAGCTTGACGCCGTTTTGGACCGAGGTGCTGCCGTGCTCAGCCGACGCGGACGGCGGGTGCAAGGGTTGCGCCGGTGGCGAGCAGTGCATCGTCGACAACGTCAAGAACACCTGCCAGTGCTCCACGGTGGTCAAGTGATGCTGACCTACGACGGCTCGGTCCGGCTTGCTATCGGTGCCATTGTCGTTCGCGCGCGTGCTGGAGAGGCCACATGGCGAGCCTCGGTCACGTCCGCGAAAACGGCTGGGGAGAGCGGCATAGACGAATTGGGGCGCTACACCGAGCTATGCCTGTCGGCGGAAGCCGAGTGGTGCGCCGGTCTCGTCACGACTCGCTACTATCCCGAGCTGAGCGCCATGGCCGTTCGAGCCAAGGCCGTTTCGTGGGACAGCGAGCGCTGGTGGGCCGGTGGCGAGTTTGGCCTGCGCGGCGACAGCACGCTGGTGCTCGAGCTCGAGTTGCCTGAATACGCCCAAGGACTTTCATGCGCGATGGTCGAGGAGTGGTGGACGCAGCCCTTCTTTCCGGAGGCGCCTGGTGATGTTCCACCCAAAACCCAATTCCTGCTGTGGCGTGACCGTGACGGCGCTTATGTCGCCATCATCCCCATGGTGGGCGGAAGCTTGAGCGCGCAGCTCGCCGGCAATGGTCGCGCGCTCGAGCTTCGGGTATCGAGCGGCGACGAGGGCCGTTTGAAAGTCGAGGGTCCCTTGTTGTTCGCGGGCGCTGGCAAGAATCCGTACGAGCTGGTGCGACAGCTCTATCGGCAAGCCATGCAGTTTGCCGGTCGTCCAGGAAGGTTGCGCGACGAGAAGCGCTACCCCGAGTGCCTCGAGTATCTCGGCTGGTGCACCTGGGACGCGTTCTATCGTGACGTCACGGCCGACAAGGTACGAGCACAACTTGCACACTTCAACGAGCTGGGGTTGCCGGTCGGCTTCCTGCTAATCGACGACGGTTGGTACCCGATCGACGGTCAAATGCTGCTGAGCACCGCCACCGATCGCAGCAAGTTCCCGGCTGATCTGGGTCCCCTCTTCGAAGAAGCGCGCGCGGCGCACGGTATCCGCTACGTCGGAGTCTGGCATGCGCTGACCGGCTATTGGTCAGGCATTCATCCGGATCACCACCTGCGAGGTGTCCAGCGGGAGAACCTGCAATCCACCAAAGCAGGCCGACTGACGCCGGCGCAGGACGCGGGAGGTAGCTTTGCTTTCTTCAACTCGTGGCACCAGGTTCTGGCGAGCCAGCGCACCGACTTCGTCAAGGTGGATGGGCAGGGCGCGCTGCATCGATACAGCCGCGACTTGGTACCGCTTCCAGAGGCTACGAGTAGTGTCCAGCGCGCGCTACAGGCCTCCGTAGGCGCCCACTTTCAAGGCCAGATGATTAACTGCATGAGCATGAGCCAGGACCTGGTCTGGTTCTGGTCCATGTCCAACGTCACGCGTTCGAGCCCCGACTACATGATCAATGGAGCGGAGGCCAGCCCGGCCCAGCATGCGCGGGCGAACGCCTACAACTCATTCTGGCTCGGGCAACTAACTTGGTGCGACTGGGACATGTTCCGAACCGATCAAAAGAGCGCTGCGTTTCAGGCCGCTCTGAGAGCGCTCTCAGGTGGCCCGATCTACGTAAGCGACGGCCTTCGCACCACCCAGGCTCAGGAAGTCTGGCCCCTGATCAGCAGCGACGGACGCGTGCTGCGTTGCGACGATGTCGGTACTCCGACCGAGGATTGGCTGCTCCGCGATCCGACCAAGACCCCAGAGGCCTTCAAGATTCGGAACCGTGCCGGCACGGCCCACGTGGTGGGTGTATTCAACCTGTGCGAGGGGGGAATAACGGTTCCGGGGAACGTTGGCGCATCGGACATCGGATTGTCGAGTACCACCGAGCTGGTGGCCTGGAGCTACCGACGTCGCGCGGGCAAGAAGCTAGCCGCGGGCGCGCGCTATCAGGTGGGGCTCTCGCCGCTCCGTTGCGACGTCTTGACGCTCGTCGAGCCTACGGACGGATTTGCCGCCATTGGGATCGCGAGCAAGATGATCCCGGCGAAGACCGTGCGCGCCGTCCATCACCAGGACCAACACACGAACCTCGAGACCACGGACCCTGGTGAGCTCGTGGTCTACACCGAGCGACGCCCGTTGCAAGTCAACGTCGATACCCGCCCGTGCTCGTTCAACTGGCTCGACAACTGGCTCACCGTCGAGGTGCCAGGTGGCAGCTCGATGCGGATCGAGATCAAGTGGGACCAAGCCGTCAGGCGCTCGGAATCGTCGGGGTCATATCCCCTGCCAGACGAACTAGAGCTTGCTCGCACGAAACAAGAAGTTTGTTAGTGCAGGCAGTCGTCGAGAAGGTACTGCTCCGCGAGAACGAGTCGTTCGCGTGTCGCGAGATTTCGGTCGAACGCTTCACCGCACCTTGGCACGTTCACCCAGAGTACGAGCTCACGCTCATCGAGCACAGCAGCGGCACGCGATTGATTGGCGACTCGATCGAGCATTTTGCAGCAGGTGACCTCGTGTTGGTGGGGGGCGGACTGCCCCATTGCTGGCTCAATGCCGATTCTCCACCGGACCAAAACGCGCGCGCGATCGTCGCACAGTTCACCCCTGACTGCTTGGGAGCCAGATTTTTCGACGTCCCAGAGCTGAGGCCAGTGCAAAGTTTGCTGCAGCGTGCCGCGCGCGGCCTGTCCTTCCACGGCAAGGTGCTTCGCGCCGTTCAGCGCGAGCTGCGACGGTTGCTCGTGGCGCGGACCAGCACTCGCGTCCTCGGTTTCTTGAGCGTGCTAGGACAGCTCGCCGAGGCACGCGAAGCAGTGCCGTTGAGCTCACCGAGCTACAAGCCCGTGGAGCCGACCCATTCTGCGGCACGTTTGGAACGGGTCCACCGTTTCCTGATGAGCGAATACAAGCGGGAAATTAGCCTCATTGAGGTCGCGGCGGTAGCGCACATGACCACGGAGGCGTTCTGCCGATACTTTCGTCGCACGTCCGGCCGGACACTGACGCAATTCCTGAATGAGCTACGGATTGGGCACGCTTGTCGCCTGCTGGTGGACTGCGACGCGAGCGCAGCCCAGGCCTGTTACTCGAGCGGATACAACAACCTGTCTCACTTCAATCGCCAGTTCCTACGTATCGTTGGCTGCACGCCGAGCGCTTATCGCAAGAAGTACGCGCAGAGCTGCGAAAACGGACGTTCGGTCAATCCCGTATCAGGCGCAGGCAAGCTGAGCGTGGAGTGTACGCGGTAAATCGGAATAATCGAGCGCATGCCGGGTCGTAGCATGCCCAACACTTTCGCCGACCAAGCCGCCCTCGCCCTCGCGCCACTCGATGGACAATATGCACTGGGCGAACCGTCATGCTTGCAGTTCGAAGAAATGGGTCACGTCCTGCTGCCCCAACTGCTGAGCCCCTCTGAGGTCGAGGCGTACGGTGCCGCCATCGAAGCTGCCGCAAGGCTTCATAATTCGGAGGAACGCCCACTCGATCAGCGAGATACCTACGGCAAGGCATTCCTGCAAACCTCGAACCTATGGGAGCGCGATCGCGCCGCGGGTGCCTTGACGTTATCGAAGCGTATTGCCCAGGTGGCAGCCAGGCTGCTCGGCGTTTCTGCAGTTCGGCTCTATCACGATCAAGCTCTGTTCAAGGAGCCTGGTGGTGGCTTCACGCCGTGGCACCAGGACCAACACTATTGGCCTTTGGCAACGGACTGCACCGTCACGGCCTGGATTCCGCTCGTCGATCTCGACGAGAGCATGGGTATCTTGCAGTTCGCATCTGGGTCTCATCGTCGTGGTTCGCTCGTGGATTCGGCGATCGGCGATCACTCCGAGGCTGTACTCAGCGCCTTCGTGCAAAACCATCGGCTTCCGATTTGGCAAGTCGACGCCATGCAGGCGGGCGATGCCACGTTTCACCGCGGTTGGACACTACACCGAGCACCACCCAATGCGTCCCTTAGGATGCGCTCCGTCATGACAATCATTTATTACGAGGCGGGTGCCCGGATCGCATCTCCCCAGAACGCCGATCAACAGTGTGACCTACGCAAATGGTTCCCAGGGCTCGAGCCAGGCCAGGCAGCCGCGAGTCCCCTCAATCCTATTCTTTGGGAAGACCAGCCCAAGTAGCTCGTGTCGAGTGATGCTCCGCCGTTGGCAGAGCGCTGGGGTCTGGTCAAATGAGCATCAGGGTTCAACAACCGAGTCGTAGCTGCACTCGCCGGGTCTGCGACAATGTCAGCAGGGGCCGCGAGATTTGCGGCTCGACGACAACAAGCACTTAAGCTCGTGCATGCGCGTCCCGTGCAAAAGGGTTTCGATGCGAACGATAATCAACATCGGACTGGGCGTGTCGCTACTCACCGCAAGCTGTCTTGGGGGGCCAAGCGGCACGGCGATCACCGATGACTCTGCACCGTCCGGGCAACCGTGGCCCGCTGCAGGCACCGGCGCTCCCTCGGAGCAAAACGGTGGGACACCGGCTGTGGGTGGCGGGTCAGGCGTCGCGGGAAGCGGCACAGGCGGGGGCATGCCGGCCATGGCTGGAAGCGGCGGAGCGGCCGCAGCTGGATCTTTCCTCAGAGCGCAGGGAACCGAGTTACGTGTCAACGGCGCCCCCATTCACCTCAAGGGCATCGCCTTCGCCAACTGGGCGATCGCGGAAGAAGCTGCGCCCGCCTCGCCCTGGACGCATAACGATGAATCACACTACGACCTCATCAAGTCATGGGGCATGAACGCGGTCAGGTTCTATTTGCACGAGAAGACCATCGGCGCGGGTTACGACTGGATCGATGCCAACGTCCACTGGGCCAAGCAGGCAGGAGTGTACTTGATCGTGAACCTGCATGTTCCGCCGGGTGGCTGGCAGAACCCGTTCGTCAAAGATTATGACTACGCGATGTGGGATAACCCCGCTCTCCAGGACCAGTTTGTGGAAAAATGGGTGGAGCTAGCCGCGAGATACAAGGACGAGACTACAATTGCTGGCTGGGGGTTACTCAACGAACCATGTCCGCGAGACTACGCGCAATGGGCGGCGCTCGCGAATCGAACGATTGCGGCGGTACGCGCCGTGGACCCGAACCACCTCATCGTGGTGGAGCGAGTGCCTTGGGTCGCGCCCGCCAACGCCAACATGGGTTTCCCATCGGTCACGGACGACAACGTCATGTACGAGTTCCATTTTTACGAGCCGTTTCCGTTTACCGCCCAAGTCTCGTTGCAAGGCGCTCCCCAGACCAGCCGCTATCCCGACCCCACCAAGACACACTACTTGCCATTGCCTACGGGCGAGACGCCGAGCTGGACCAAGGCTTACGTCGAACGCGCACTGTCCCAGTATGCGGCAGCGGGAGCCAGGCTCGGCCGCCCCGTTTTCCTGGGAGAGTTTGGGGTGACCAAGGCCGCCTACGACGGCGATCTCGGAGCGAAGGTGTGGACGAAAGACGTAGCGGACGTGGCAATGGCAGCGGGTATTCATCTCACGTATCACGCGTTTCACGAGGACACTTACGGGGTCTATTTGGGATGGATGACCAACCTCGATCCCGGATACGTCAATCAAGGCAGCCTCGGCGTCGTTTCGACGATGTTCAAATAGCGTGGGGAATCGATCCGAGAAGCTTCCGCGCTCGCACGAGAGGATGAGCTCCGAGCGCTCGGCCAAGCTGGCTGCCGTGCGCCTACTCCCGATCATCTTGGGCTGGTCTGTCGTTGCGTGTTCAGCGACCGGAAAGGACGTGACCGTTGCCAACGAGCCCGCGTACGGCGAGGGCGTGAGCGGCTCGGGCGGTGGGGGCTCCCCGCCGGTCGAGACTGGCACAGGTAACCCCTCCGGGCAGGCGGGGACTCTTCAAATCGACGTACCGATCGAGGACCCTATGGGACCAATGGCGGAGACTTGCGACGGCAAGCTGACCGCCGTCGTTCGCGACTTTCAGCCCGCACATCCGGATTTCGAGTTCCAAGTGCCCGGCGCCGATGGCGCGTGTCACTGCTCGGAAAAGGGCATCGTTGCCGAAACACTGAGCGCCGATGAGAAACCGGTCTACGTCGGAGGAGGCGGCAAGACCACATCGACAGCGATGAGCTTCGACCAATGGTATCGCGATACCCCAGGCGTGAACCAGCGTACCGATGTCGTGCTCCAGTTCAGCAAGACGAACGAGGGCACGTATGCGTACGATAGCGCGCCACCGAATGCCCCGATAGGCATGGTAGCCACCAAAGAATATCCCGGGTTCTTCCCGATCGACGGCCAGTTGTTCGGCAACTCCGGCAACGACGACTGGGGACAATCGCACAACTATCACTTCACGGTCGAAATCGTGTCGGCGTTCGTTTACCAACCGGGTGACGTCTTTCGCTTCCGCGGCGATGACGACGTTTGGGTGTTCATCGACGGCAAGCGCGTCATCGATCTTGGCGGCATCCACGTTCCGGAAAGCGCGACGATCGAGCTCGACACTTTGGGTCTAACAGCGGGCCAAACTTATCCGCTCCACTTCTTTTTTGCCGAACGGCACGTGACGGGCTCGAACTTCCGCATGGAGACTAACCTCCGCTTCATCGATTGCGATGGACCCAAATAGAGCTCCGTCAACCCGCCCCGCGGGTCACTCGTACAGCGCGATGTCGCCGATGCTCCAAGCCTGTTGACCGGCGGTTGTAACTTGGAACCGCACGTGGCGGCCGACCTGGGCATTCTGAAAATCGACCCATGTCCACTGGCTACCACCAATCGACGACGCTGCCGGATCTCCGAACACACCGTCGTTCGAGACGAAGACGTCGAGCATCGTCGGAAAGTCCTGGTCGAATGGGGGCGCCGTGATCTGCAGCAGAACTTTGAAGAAGATGCGCGGCTCACCCAGATCGAGCTGCACGTACATGCCGTCGTACTGTGCTTTGCCCGAAGTCCAGCAGGTGTTGACGTCGTCATCGAAGGCCTGTGCTGGTCCGCTTTCGGTTTCTGTCTCGGACGTCTGAAGCTGCCACTTCGACTTGCTGAGCGGCTGACCATTGGGAAACATCGGAACGCAGATGGCATTCTGGCAAAGAACCGACTCGCAATCGCTGGGCTTCGTGCACGACTTGCCGGTAGAACAGGGTGGACAGCCCGGTCCGCCGCAGTCCGCAGCCGACTCGCCCTGATTCTGGACCGTGTCGCTGCAGGTCGCGGCACTGCATGTCATGCCGGCCGTGCAAAGGCCACTCTCGCAATCCTCGCCAACCAGGCAATTTTTCGTGGCCGCACACGGCGCACATTCGTTGCCCCCGCAGTCGGTGTCGGTCTCGACACCGTCGAGCACTCCGTCCGTACAGCCCGGACTGACGCACACCTGGTTCTCACAGCGCCCGCTCGCACAATCGGCGGCTACGAGGCAAGCACTGCCATTGTCACAAAACGGACAGCTCCCTCCCCCGCAGTCCTTGCTGGTCTCGCGCCCGTTGCGGACTCCGTCTTTGCAGTCGCTGGGTTGGCAAACGCTGAGGCACACCAACGAGGCACAGTCAGCGTCGACCCGACAGCGTTGATCCGTTTCGCAACGCTCTGCGCAGGTTCCACCGCAGTCGATGTCGCCCTCGCTGCCATTTTGCAAGCCGTCGCTACACGTGGGGCACACACCGCAGCTGCCGCCACAATCCACTCCTTCCTCAGCACCATCCTTCAACCCATTGCTGCAAGCAGGGCACGCCACGCAGCTCGGGCCGCAGTCCACCCCCATTTCGTCGCCGTCGCGCAGGCCGTTGTAACAGCTTTGAGAGTAAGGCCCCCCTCCTGGCACCGTGTATTCGGGGAACGAGCAGGCACCGAACCAGAGAATCCCCAACAGACCAACGGCTCGGCCACGCAGCATCGAACGTACGAGCTTAGCCCAGCCGCCGTGCTGGGGCCTGATCCAGCCAACCCGGTAGGTGTGTGCAGCTGTGTGCACCTCCACAGCCCCCGAGCGATAGATCCCCGGACGTCCGCATTTTTGTGACTCGGGTGCGGCACGCGAAGGTACTCACTACTATGGTCCGACAGTACCTGCCGGCGTCGCTAATCGTCGGATTATTGGCGCTGGCCTGTACTGCAAGCATTGGGGGGGATGGAAAAGACCCTTCGCCCGAAGGTGACCCGACACCGGGAGCAGGAGCAGCGGGCTCGGCGGGCGGCCCCGGCAGTGAGCCGAGCGAGTGGCAACCGGGTGTTATCGGCGACCCGAAAGCCGCGGGCTACATGCCCCTGCGTCAGCTGAATCGCATCGAGTACCGAAATGCCGTCGCCGACCTCTTCGGCGACGCCCAGCAAGTGGACGAGCTCTTGCCCGGCGACGTCGCCGGCACATCTGGGTTCGCCACTGCCGGTCTTGCCTCCGAGGTCACGGTCCAAGCTTTTCAGCAGGCTGCCGAGCGACTCGCAGCCACTGCGGATGTCGCTTCGTTGACTGGGTGTGCCACGTCGACCGGAAGCGTCATTTGCATCGAGACGCTGCTGCAGGGTTTTGCACAACGGGCCTTTCGAAGACCCCTCACGGACGCCGAGCGCGCTGAATACGTTACGCTTTTTACGACCCTGAGCACCGAAGTTGGTCTCGGTTTCGAGGCTTCGGCGCGCGCCGTCATCGAGGCAGTCCTCCAGTCGCCCGGGTTCTTGTATCACTGGGAGCTCGGACCGAACACTCCCGCGCGCGACGCAGACGGTGTCATTCAGCTGGGTGGTTACGAGGTCGCCTCTCGCTTGTCGTTTTTGGTGTGGAGCTCGATTCCGGATCAGGAGCTGCTCACCGCGGCGGCCTCGGGCGCTCTGAATAGTGCGGACGGCGTGGAAGCTCAGGCCCGTCGCTTGCTGGCGTCGGACAAGGCACAGGGGACGATGAGCAACTTTCACTTGCAATGGCTCGAGGTGGCGCTCCAGGGCATCACCAAGAGCTCCGAGCTCTATCCGAGCTTTGATCCCTCCCTTGCGGGCGACATGGAAATGGAGCTGGCACTGTTATCGACCGACCTGTATCGCAACGGTGGCACAGCGCGTGACCTCTTCCAGACAGACCAGGCGTTCGTGAATGCCGACCTCGCGTTGCTGTACGGTATGCCTGCGGGAGCCCCCGGGGGCCTGGTCAAGCAAACGCTACCCTCGGGCACGCGCCCGGGTATCCTCACGCGCGCGGGTTTCTTGACGGCTACCTCCAACGCCTACGAGGGCGATCCCACCAAGCGCGGCGTCGTAATTCGTAAGCGCGTGCTGTGCGACACACTAACGCCGCCGCCTGCCAACGTGCCAGCCCTGCCCGCTCCCGCCCTCAATCTCACGGTGCGCGAGCGCCATGCGATGCACATGGAGGTCGAGCCGTGCAAGTCGTGTCATCAGCTCACGGATCCGATCGGCTTCGGACTCGGTAACTTCGATGCCGTCGGCGCCTATCGCACTCAGGAGGCTGGCAAGCAGATCGATGCGAGCGGCTCCATCGTGGGTCTGGATGATGCCGACCCCACCTTCAGCGACGCCGCTGGACTCATGGCGCTCCTGGCTGAAAGCCAGGACGTACGCTCCTGCTTGACCCGCCAGTGGTTGCGCTTTGGGTTCGCTCGGCAGGAGACGCGCGCCGACGATCATTCGTTGGAAAGCGCATTTCAGGCGTTTCAGAGCTCAGGGTTCAGATTGTCGGAGCTGCTGGTTGCGCTGACGAAGGCGCGTTCGTTCCGCTATCGCGCCCCTTCCCCTGGAGAGCTGGTCCGATGAGCCGCTTTCGCTACTCACGTCGCGCCCTGCTCTCGAGCCTGGGCATCGGCGCCGCCTTCTTGCCGCTCTTGTCAGCCCGCCCGGGGCGGACTCAGCAGCCTTCACCCGCCAAACGCTTCGTCGTCATCGCGGTTCCGAACGGCGTAAAGGAGGAGGTGTACTGGCCGAAGGGCACGGTCGAGAACTTCACGATACCGCTCGATTCGGAGGTACCGGCAGAGCACCGCTACTCGCCGCTCCAACCGCTGCGCGACCATCAAGCCGACATCACTTTCTTGGGTGGCCTGGCGCTCCAAAACGGCAGGGACTCCAACGGTGGGTCGCTCGGCGGCCACGCCGCGCTACCGTTCTTGCTCACGGGCGCCCGGGGTGTTCCTGGTCCGGAAATCTCGGACGGCGTCAAGCTTTCGGCAGCTGTGCCGTCGATTGACCGTTACATCGGCAAGGAGCTCGCCAAACGGCACGCTCTCAAGTTCGACTCATTGGCCATCAATCCCATCAAGCGCTTTCGCGGCAACGATGGCTACCTGTCGTTCGACGGGCCACCCGTCGGGGACTCTCCGGACGCACCTCAACCGCGCGTCGACCCCTATGCCATCTTCGACGAGATGTTCGGAGGGCAAAACCTGGGCAACAGCGAGCTCGAGCTACTTCGCAAGAAGCGGAAGAGCGTGCTGGACTTGGTTGGCAATCAACTCGAGGGGTGGTCGAAAAACTTGGGGACCGACGATCGCGAGCGCGTGGCTGCCCACCTCGAGTCGATTCGATCCATCGAACGGCAGCTCGATACCATGTCGGTCGGTTGCATGCCACCCGTGATCGACCTCGACAAGGAGGCCGACTATCTCACCGACAACGGCAACGCTTTCATCGATCAGATCATCAAGGCACAGATCGACCTGACAGTGGCGGCGTTGGCTTGCGATCTCACACGGGTCGTTAGCATGTTGTGGATGGACCAGGGCAACGTACGCTGGGTGTTTCACTGGCTGGGCGCGGACTTCACCAAGCCCGGAACCGATTTCGCCAACCAAGGTGAAAACCAAGGGCTCAGGAACCATCACGAGATCGCGCACAAGGACGGCGAAGCCGAGTACCAGCCCCTGATGAATCGTGGCTGCCAGTGGTTCATCGAGCAGTACGCCTACTTGATCGCGCGCATGAAGGCCACGAACGACGCGAGCGGCGGAACACTGTTCGACAGCTCGGTCGCTCTGTTTGCGAACTTGCAGCGCACCGGCGGCGGGCACCACACCGACAACCTGCCCTGGATTCTAGCGGGCTCCTGCGGCGGTTACTTCCAGACGGGCCGCTTTCACGCCTGGCCCTCCGGCAAACAAGGAACCAGCGTGCCGCAGAATGGCGTCCTGACCGCGATCTGCAACGCCATGGATGTCCCAGTCGACCACTACGGCGATGCGGACTACGGCGGCGAGCTGAGCTTGCTTCGCGCGTAGTCGCACATGCGTAGTCACGGCGGCTGGCCCGCAAACGAAGCGGCGATCTCGGCGGCTAGCTTGGCGTTGCCGGCGGCCGTGAGGTGCGGGCCCACGCCTTCGAAGTCCGAGCAATCGTCCACGGCGAATTGAGGGGCCACGTGCACCAGGGTCGGTGAGGCTGCTGCGACTTGGGCGAGTGCGGCGTCGAGCGGGGCGGGAATATGGGTGCTCTCCGCGTACGCATTCGGATCGCCGCATGCCTGGTTGTCCGGTCCGCGAATGATGGTCATCAAGTCGATGCGGCGCACGCCAGCGTACTTGGCTTGGATGGCGTCGACGGCGCCTTGGACGGCGATCTGCCAGTCGTTTTGGGTCATGATGGTCCAGCTCAAGACGACGAACACGACGCGGTCCGGCTGCGTGGAGCCGTTTTGGCACGGGGACTCGAGAGGGGTGTTCCAAAACGGGCTGTCGCTCTTGGCCCATTCGTCGACGTAGGCGCTCTGCGCGGCTTTCATCTGCCACTCGCCGTCGACCACGCCTGCTTCGAAGCCGGCCAGGTACCACTGGCGCGTCAACGTCAGGCCCTGCACCTGAGAGCACACGAAGCCGGCCGCGCCTGCCGAGCCGCCGCTACCACCTTGAATCATCGAGCCGGCGGCCCCCGCTACCCCTTCACCGGCGACTCCACCGAGCCCAGGCGAGCCCGCTTCGCCCGACCCACCATTGCTGCTCCCTCCGGCCGCCGGTGAGCTGCCGGCCGCGCTCCCGCCCGCTCCGCTGAGCTCCGCGCCGCTCGAGCCCGCCGAGCTGCCGCCGCTACCGGCGACCGGTTGGCCCTGCGGCTCGTTGTTCGTGGAGGAACAACCGAGCAGCGCGCCGAGCGCGAGCGTCACGGCAACGTGCTTCATCCGACCAGCCCCGCGATCGGGCCTGTGTAGCTGGAGCTATCTTGCATGAACTTCTCCTGCTTCAGCTCATCCACCGAGAGCCCGAGGGCTTGCGCGACGCTGAGCCACATGTCGTTGTGGGGCCGCCTATCGAGGAATTGATACTGGCCGCCCTGGAGCCCGAGCTTGCTGCCGCCGAAGAGGATGACGGGCAGCGGGTAGTATTCGTGACCGCAAGCCGCCACCTCGGTGACGTAGGGAATGATGGTCGTCTCGAGCAGGTTATTGCCGAACACGTCCGGGGTCGCCTTGAAGTCCGCGACGATGCGCGCGAAGCGCTCATTATACCATTCGGCCACGCTGGTCATGAAGTCGACCTCCGGGCGCCGGTTACTTACCGCCAGCGTGTCGTTGGTCGAGATGCGATGGCTGAGCGGGTGATGCATGTAGATGCTGTTCGGCTCACCGGGATAAATGCCCTTGAAGGCGATGTGGTTGACGCCAGGTGACCACTGAAATGTCGCGACGCGTACCAGGTCGCACGCGAACGCGGCCTTGAGCAGCCCCGCATGCAGCACACCGACCTGGTCGTGCACGACCTCGTCGGAGCTGGAGGCCGTGGGGTTGTCGTAGTCGCGATGGATGCCACCGTCGTACTTCCCGCCGGTCACGTCGCTCGGCATCGGAACCATGCAAGCGGCCAGGCCATCGGGCCCCGCCGCGAGTTGATTCGAGAGCTGCGTTTCGAGCTTGCGCACCACCTCTGCGTGAAAGTCGATCTTGGCGCTCTCGGTGGCTGGCGCCAGCGTCTTCAAACGCGCGAGCTCGCGCAGCGAATAGTCGAGCACGCTCTTGTGCTCTTGCAATGCGCGCATGAGCTGCTCGGGGTTCGAGCCGGTCATGCCGCCCGGCATCAGGCCGCCAAACGTGGAGAGGTAAAGCTGAAGCGGGCTGAGCTCGGGCAACAGTGGGATATTCTCCTGTCCCGTGCCTCCCACTGCCTCCACCGGCCGCACTGCGTAGTCGTAAGACATGCACTGTACGGACGTCTCCGGATTGTAGTCGACGCGATTGTCACAAATGGCGTTGAGGTACCCCTTGGGTGTCTGCAGCCCCTCGACGTGCCTGAGGAATATTTGGTCGAAGGAAGGGCCATCAGCGCAGCAGTCCTGATCGATCAGCTCACCGGCGCGCACGTGTTTCGTGGGCGCGCCGGTCGCCATGATGACCATGCCCTTCTGGTGACCAATGCCGCCAGGGCCGGGGATGCTCTCGTTGGACAGGCCGTACAGCACGATCATGTCCTGACGTAGGCCGTGCGTTTCGAACGGCTGCAGCAGACGCGACGTTTGGTACGTCGTGCCGCTACCGGTGGGCTCGAAGTCGGGTCGAACGGTACCAACCGGATAGGTGGCGATGAACAGGCGCTTGGGCGGAGGAGCGCCCTGAGCCGATGCCTCCATGCCGCGCAAGATGTTTTCGAGCGCGAAAGCGCCGCCGATAGCGCTCAAGAATCCGCGGCGCGCAAAGCGGTACGACATCATGGAGTTCCAGTCTCTTGCGCGCGGCGCACGCCGAGCGTCTTGGAGAGCGCAATCTCACGGATCACGCTCGAGAACGTGCTCGGCTGCTGCAGCACTTTTTGGCTCACGTCTCGCACCGCGCAGTCGTCGCGGTTCACGTTGCCCTCCGCCATGGCGTACTTCATCAAGTTGCGCGTCATGCAGGTCGTGAACGCGCCGCTTGCCGTCAAGGCTCTCGCCATTGCGGGTGCGTCCTCGACGCTGCTACCGCCAACGTCGGCGGGCAGCGCGGCCGAGGCGTCGATGGGGCGCCCGAGCTCGTCGACCGAGCGGTAGGCGCCGATCAGGTCGAAGTTTTCGAGCACGAGCCCGTAGGCGTCGAAGTTACGGTGACAGACGCCGCAGCTCGGCTGGCTCAGGCGGTACTCCGACTTCTCGCGCTCGGTCTTGTCGGCAAGCTGGGTGGTGGCCGCCGAGATCTGATCCTTCAAAGCGTCGGGCGGTTCGGCCGGATTGCTCGCGCACAACATGGTGGCGGCAACCAGGAGCCCGCGGCCCACGACCGAGTCTTTGTCCGGCCGAGCGCGCGCGGTGAGGAAGCCCGCCTGGGTCAGCAAACCGGCGCGCGTGGCGGGCAACTCGACCGCGACGAAGTTGTCGGCGCTCGCAACCTGTCCCACCGGGAACTCGACACCGTAAAGCACCGCCAAGTCGGGGTTGACGACGGTTTTGCGCGAAGTCAAAAGCTCGTCGAGCGGGCCGCCGAACAGCGTGGCACGCAAGAAGTCCTGGGTTTCACGGTACATGGCGTTCTTCAAACCGACCGTGAACGACGGGGCCTTGACCGGATCGATGATCACCTGGTCGAGGTTGCCGATGCCAAAGTAGGTCAAGACTGCTTGTTGCAAGTTGGTCTGGACCTCTTCGGTGCCGAGGAGCCGATCGACCTGGGCGGCGATGCCCTCGGGCGTAGCGAGGGCGCCTTGCGCGGCTGCTTCGAGCAGGAGCGCGTCGGGCGGACCATCGATCAGAAAGAACGACAGCGCGGTCGCCATCTCGTAGGAAGTGAGCGCAGCGGTGTCTCCGGCAACGGAGCTGCCAAGCTCACGTCGATACAGGAAGTGCGGCGAGCTCAAGGTCGCCCAAACGGCCTGCTGCACCGCTTCCGCAACGTCGGCGCCGAAGCTGCGAGACTCGGTGTAGACCTGCAGCAGACTGGCGCTCTCCTCCGCATCGAGCGGTCGTCGAAACGCCTTCTCGGCAAATCCACCGATGAAGGCGCGCGCGCAGTCATCCGTCGTATCCCCGAGCTGGCAGCTGGTTACGGCTGCGTAGTTGTCGCGTACGTGCTGCGAGGCCGACCTGGCCATATTTTGCGATTTGGACCAGAGGCCCTCGGTGACGAAGGTGCCTTCCTCCTGCGACGAGAGCGGCGGAAACGCGCGCGCGCTGAGATCGGGGATCTGGTAAGTCTGCGCCAGCTGGTCAGCGAGCTGGGGCCCCAGCAGCTGACGCATCGAAGCGACGATTTGCCGCAGCGTGAGCCGCACCAGGCGACGGTCGATAGTGACCGGATCACCGGCGCACACCACCGCTGACGGCGCCCCCGCGCTGCCACCCCCGGCTGGGCCGCCAGAGCTGCCTTCGCGATTAGCGTTGCTGGGCGACCCTGTGCAACCCCAGCCGAAAAGGACGAGGCCGACAGGTGCGACCCAGCGAAGCGAGTTCGAGCTCGAGCCGAGCATTCACCGCACCTTTGCCCATGAGTGCCGGCTCGAAAACATTCTGTGCCACAAACATTTTCTGATCAGGAAGCGCGTCCTGCCGCCACTCTAGTCTGATGGGCCCCGGCCCCCGCTGAACTGCGTCACGACAGCGGGGTCCACTTTCGCGTCAGACGTCGGCGCCCGAGCCAACCGGGCGAAGAGCTCGGCCGGGCCGGCGCCGACGACCTACTGGGCGCTCCCTTCACTTTCTGCTGCAGCAGCCGCAGCCGTTGCACGCGCACGACGGCTGGCAGCCGCATTCGGGCGCGCACTTGCAAGCGCCCTGGGTGTTGGGCCGACAAGCGCAAGCATCGGTCTTACAATTGGAACAGGGACAATGCGTGGTGTCTTTCATGACTGCGTCTCCTCTTTCTCGAGCACTCTCGGCGCTCATCAGGCTGACGCGGGGCCCGTCTGCCCATTACAGTCAGGTTTCTGGTTGACGGAATTTCCGAGTTTTATCCTATGTATGACGGCATCATCGTCGGCGGTAGCTATGCGGGGCTCGCGGCCGCGCTCCAGCTAGCTCGTGCGCGGCGCCGTGTGCTCGTGCTCGACGGGGGCCAACGCCGCAACCGGTTCGTCTCGGCCTCACACGGCTTCCTGGGCCACGATGGTGCGTCCCCGACTGAGCTCGCGGCCAAGGGCAAGGCCGAGGTGCTGGCCTATCCGACCGTGGACTGGCTCGACGAGCTCGCCCTCGAGCTGCGCGCCAGCTCGGGTGGCTTCACGGTCCGCACCGCTTCGGGTCAGCATCCGGCAAAGCGCTTGATCCTTGCTACAGGCGTGGTCGACGAGCTCCCGTCGATTGCCGGGCTTGCCGAGCGCTGGGGCAAGACCGTCTTCCACTGTCCGTATTGCGACGGCTACGAGCGCGAGCGCGGGCGATTGGGTGTCCTGGCGACGAGCCCGCTCTCGATGCACTATGCGCAGCTCGTCGCCGAGTGGTCTGCCCCCGGACAGACGACGCTATTCCTCGACCAACGAGTGGAGCCGAGCCCCGAGCAGCTCGCCGAGCTCGCCGCCGCCGGCATCGCCATCGAGCGCGAGAAGGTCGTCGCCGCCGAGGGTCCCGAACCAGGCATCGTGCTGCGTCTCCAAGACGGCCGGACCTTCGCGCTGGCGGGGCTGTTCGTGGTGCCTCCGACGCGCCTGCCCGGAGGGTTCGCCGAGCAGCTTGGACTTTCCAGCACAGTGGGATCCGAAGCTTGGAATTCACGTGACTTGAAGTCGCGGC